>OIYG01000442.1_pt1 | contig 41202 bp, 39 predicted proteins | sample 1587861 | NCBI WGS metagenome assembly OIYG01 (sample SAMN03283272) | human gut metagenome | biome: human-associated habitat; material: feces | host: Homo sapiens | place: Peru | collected 2012
TCTTTTCTATTTTTTTACTATCTTTTCCTTTTCTTGTTTCTTCTCTTGCTTTTCTAGCAGCCTCTCTTGCTTCTTTTCCCTTAAGAGCTTTACTAACAATAATTGTAGCAATTTGCTTATTTTCTTCTAAAAAGAACTTTAATTTTTCAGTAACAATATTTTCTACAATAGTTCTAGCAATTGGAGTACCAAGTTTAGATTTTGTTTGTCCTTCAAATTGTAATATATCTTCTGGTATTTGAACACTTATAATCGCAGTAAGTCCTTCCCTAACATCGGTTCCTTCAAAACTTTTATCACGACTCTTAACAAAATTATTATCTCTTGCATAATCATTTAATACTTTAGTAATTGCTGTTTTAAATCCTACTTCATGTGTTCCACCATCAGTAGTCTTAACATTATTAACAAATGATACTATATTTTCATTATAAGAATCAGTATATTGCATTGCAACAGTAACATTAACATTTTCTTTACTACTACTAAAAGATAATACTTTATGTACTGGAGTTTTACCTTCATTTAAATATTCACAAAAAGACTTTAACCCATCTTCATATAAATACTTTTCACTTCTTCCATCTATTTCATTTTCTATCTCTATAGTAAGCCCATTAACTAAAAAAGCACATTCTTGCATTCTTTCACATATTGTAGAAAAACTAAAAGTAGTCGTAGAAAATATCTCTGGATCTGGTTTAAACTTAACTGTAGTACCTGTCTTATTTGTTACACCAATCTTTTTTAGAGGTATACTTACATGTCCACCATTATTAAACTTAATATAGTATTCTCCTCCATCACGTCTTGTAGTAACTTCCATTTCGCTACTTAAAGCATTAACAACAGATGCACCAACACCATGTAGTCCTCCACTTACTTTATATCCTCCATCGCTAAATTTACCTCCAGCATGAAGTACAGTATAAATAACTTCCGGAGTACTCTTTCCAGAAGAATGCATACCAACAGGAAGTCCTCTACCTCTATCAGTAACAGATATAGCACCATCTTTATGCATAACTATCGTTAAATGATTACCATATCCATTTATTGCTTCATCAACAGCATTGTCTACTATCTCCCAAACAAGATGATGTAATCCTCTTTTGTCAGTTGAACCAATATACATACCAGGTCTTTTTCTTACAGCCTCTAATCCTTCAAGTATTTTTATTGAACTCTCATCATATTTTGTACTCATCTTTTTCACCCTATCACCTATTTTAACATAAAACAAAGAAACAAGCAAGTTTGCTTGTCACTTATTTTACACTTTATCCCCTATTCCTTACCCTTAACCTCAGACATTACCTTATCAAAAGTTACCTCATTAAATCTTTCTAAATTTTTTTCTCATAAAGTTCTAAATACTTATCATCCCAAGATAACCTACAAGTATCGAAAAGTCTATATTTACATCAAAAAAGAAACCTATAATATTAGATTTCTTACTAAATAAACTTATAACACTCTTCTTACATGTGTTATAGGCATAATATATAAATCAGTAATAACAATTCCAGCATTTGGATTTAATGCATGTACTATTTGTCCATTACCAATATAAATTGCAACATGATGTGTCTTACCTTCATATCCAGATAATACTAAATCTCCAATTTGTATTTGACTTACACTTACTTCTACTCCTACAAAAGATTGGTCATATGCTACTCTTGGTAAATTAATTCCATATTCAGCATATATAAGTTTAGTAAATCCTGAACAATCAGTACCATTAGTTAAACTGTTTCCTCCGTATACATAAGGATATCCAACAAACTGTTTAGCGTATTCTACTAAGTTTTCTGCAACAGTATAATTAACATCATTAACTACTGGTGGTGCATAATATACTGTTGGAGCACTATACACTTCCTCTACTACTTCTTCTACTGTTTCTTCTTCTACTTCCTCTACTATCTCTTCTTCTACTGTTTCCTCTTCTTCTTTTACACTAACTTCTTCATCTAGTCTTGTAAAGTTTACTTCTACTTTTTCATTCTTAACCACTCTTGGAGAAAGTACTGTAGAATTATAATTATATACAAGTAAATTTTTATTATCATTTTCTAATGCACAACTATTACTATCTTCTCTTATTAAAATCATAAGCAAAAATACTTCTAAAGCACATAATTGTACAATCATTATTTTTCTAATTTTATCATTTATCATGATACTACTTTTAACCTCTTTCTGTTTTTTTTGTGAAGACGTTTTCAATAATACCATAAATAAAAATTAAATGCAAATATTTTTTTCACACTAACTCGTAAACCCTTATAATATAAAGAAAAAAAGTTTTTCTAAGAAAACTTCTTTTCGTTTACTTCAGGTTAATTAATTAACTTATAAGTTATCTCTAATTAACACTATGTTAACCATGTATTTTACTATTTTTCTACATCTTTGTTAACATCAAGTTAATTTTAATTACCATAATTTTTCAGGATAAACTTTAGTTTTATGTAATTTTTTTATTTCACTTTTAACAAAATCTAAATCTTCCTTATAAGTCATTCCAAGCCATCTAGCAGTAGTATCTAATACCTTTACTTCCATAACACCATCATTCATTAAATCATTAACATAACTAGGTATTAAAAACTCACTCTTTTCTTCATTAATATGTTTATCTAAAAATTCTTTAAATCCTACTTCTAGATATTTAAATAAATTAGGACTAAAAGCAAGCATATTCATAGATACACTAATATCATCACTTACTTTAAAACTACCTTCTCTTTCAAGAGGATATGCCACAAACTCACCATTTTCTCTTTCAATTTTACTTTCAATGATCTCTTTTAAATTACCATTCTCACTAACTAATATACCTCTTTTAACACTACCATTTTCTGTAACAGTATTAATAAGTTTATATCCTACTATTCCACAAGGTTCTTTATCATTAACAACCATATTATCTAAATAATTACTAATAGTAACAAAAGCATCTCTTCCATAAAAATCATCAGCATTAATTATAGCAAATTTTTCATTAACATAATCTTTTGCACATAGTATTGCATGTCCTGTACCCCAAGGTTTTACTCTACTTAGAGGTAATTTATACCCTAAAGGTAACATTTCTAACTCTTGGAATGCATAACATACTTTTATCTTATCCTCAATTCTCTTACCAATAGTATTTTTAAATATATCATAATTTTCTTTTTTTATAATAAATACTACTTTATTAAAGCCACATTTTATTGCATCATATACAGAATAATCTATAATAAAATCACCCATATCATTAACAGGTTCTATTTGTTTTAATCCTCCAAATCTACTACCCATTCCCGCAGCCATAATAACTAAAGTTTTGTCATTATTCATAAATTATCAATTCCTTTCCTACAAGTAAAGTATAACATACTTTTAATTAAATGTATATAATTAACTATATAGTAAATACTAATATTGGTGATAAAATGAAAGAAAATGAAATAAATGTTTTAGATGAACTAAGTAAAGGTTGTTCAATGGGTATAGATGCAATAAGTTTTATTAAAGATAAAGTAAAAGATAAAAACTTTAATAAACTTCTTACAAAACATTTAAAACTATATAAAGAACTATCTAACGATATAGAAAAAGAATACAAAAAATATAGTGATAAAGAACCTCATGAAACTAGTATGATGAATAAAGTAATGACTTATTATGGAATAGAAATGAAAACTAAAAATGATGAATCTACTTCTAAACTTGCAGAACTCTTAGTAAAAGGTACAAATATGGGAATAATCGAAGGAAGAAAATTACTAAATCATAAAACTACTAATAACAAAATACATAATATTATAGAAAAATATGTTGATTATCAAGAAGAAATGTTAGATAACCTAAAAGAATACCTATAAGAAAAATTAGATCTTAATTACGATCTAATTTATTTTTTTAATATTCTAATAGAGTTAAGTATAGTAATTACTGTTACTCCAACATCTGCAAAAACAGCCTCCCACATACTAGCAATACCAGCAACTCCTAATATCATAAATGTAACTTTAGTTAATATAGCAAATATTAAGTTCTCTTTAACAATTAAACTAGTATATTTAGATAATTCTATTGCTTCTTTAATCTTTGATATATCATCATTTACTATAACTATATCACTTGCTTCAACACTAGATTCTGCCCCCATACTACCCATAGATATACCTACATGACTAAGAGCAAGTACTGCAGAATCATTAATACCATCTCCTACAAAAGATACAATATTTCCCTTATCTATCTCTTCCTTTAGTAATTCATATTTATCCTCTGGTAATAGTCCCGCATATACTTCATCTATATCTATTTCTTTCTTAATCTTATTTGCTTTATCTATTGTGTCCCCAGTAAACATAAGTGTCTTAATATTATTATTCTTTAAATACTTAAATAAATCATAAGAACTACTCTTTATCTCATCTAAATAATCAATATTAGCAATAAGTTTATCATTTTCTACAACACCAATAACATCTTTTGAAATAACATCACTTAACTTATCATTACCTATCATATAATTCTTCTTATTATATGTAAATGTAATACCCTTACCCTTTAACTCTTTAAAGTTAGATACTTCTTTATCATCTTCCTTAACATTAAATGAATCTACAATACTTTTAGCAAGAATATGATTAGATAACTTTTCTCCCTTAACAACAATAGTTTCTATCTCTTTCTTATCTCTTTTTTTATCTACTAAAGTAAGTTCTAACTTATCAAACTTACCACTAGTTATAGTACCAGTTTTATCAAATGCAATAACATTAACATCCTTAAGTAAATCTATATAATTACTGCCCTTTACTAAAACACCCTTTTTAGAAGCTGAACCAATTGATGCAAAATAAGATAAAGGTACACTAATAGCTATAGCACAAGGACAAGAAATAACTAAGAATAATAAACTTCTGTAAATTAAATCATTAATACTTAAATCAGTAACTAAACTACCTACTAGAGTAACTAAAATACTAAGTACTACAACAAGTGGTGTATATATCTTACTTGCCCTACTAACAAAGTTTTCTGTCTTTGCCTTATTATTACTAGCATTTTCTACTAAATCTAATATCTTATTTACCGTAGAATTTTCATATATAGTTTCTGCTTTTATATAAATAAGTCCATCCTCATTAATCATTCCAGACATTACTTTCATATCTTCACTATATGTTTTTAACTTACTTTCTCCAGTTAAAGCGCTAGAATTAATTTTAGCACTACCTTTAATTATAGTACCATCTATTGCTATTTTCTCTCCAGTTTTAACTACAAGTATATCTCCTACTTTAATTTCTTCAGGGTTTACTTTCTTAACATTATTACCTACCTTTATATTTGCATAATTGGGCTTAATATCCATAAGTTCTTTTATACTTCTTCTTGATTTATTAATTGCGACATCTTCAAGTATCTTACCTATTTCATATAAAACAATAACCATAAATCCTTCATGAGCTTGATTAATTAAATAAGCCCCTACTACAGATATTACTATTAAAAAGTTTTCGTTTATTGTCTTACTTTTTACAAGCATCTTAATAGCAATAATAAATGTTCTATACAGTAATATAATATAAGATATAATAATAAGTATATTCTTATATTTACTATCTATATTTAGATACATTCCTAATATTCCAATAATTATACCCACTACTAAAGTAATAATCCTAATCTTATTATTATCTTTATCATTAGTATTATCTTCTTCATAAATAACTACATTAGGTTCCACACTAGTTGCTATATCATTAACATACTTAAGTACATTACTCTCTAACTTAGTATCAAAACTAAGTTTTAAAGTAGAATAATTTAAACTTGCATTTTCTATATTCTTATCTTTATTAAGTGCTTCTTCAATCTTTTTTGCACACATTGCACAATCTAAATTTTTAACATTATATTTATATTTCACAAATATGTTCACATCCCATCATAAATATTTTTTCTACATGCTCATCTGCTAAAAAATAGTATATCTCTTTACCTATCTTTTTATACTTAACTAATTTAGAATCCTTAAGTATCCTAAGTTGATGACTAACCGCAGACTGACTAATCTTAACTTTATCTACTATTTCTCCAACTCTTAATTCTCCGTCTAACAAGACATTAATAATCTTAATTCTAGTAGAATCTCCAAATATTTTAAATAATTCTGCTAAATCAATAAGTTTATCTTCATTTAAATCTATCATTATCATACCTTCCTTTATATTATATATGAATACTTGTTCATATATAAATATTATATAACAAAAAAAATTATTTGTCTACATAAAGAATATAAATATATAAAATTTAATTATTATGTAAACATAATGTTCCTACAGCAAGGAAAATTTTAATTTTTTCCTTTCCATAGGAACATTTCTCTTTTTAACATACAAAAAAACATCAGTTTTATATAATTAAACTGGCTGTTTTTGCTTTTCTATAATTCTTACAATTTGCTTTATTGCATTTACAAAATCTTCATACTTAACGTCTTTAGCAAAATAATTCTTATGTTGATAATTATTCCAATATTTTCTTAATAAATTACTATCTTTAATACTATCATACCTTTCTTTTAAATCATCTAATAAATGAAGAGTACTTCTCCTTTTACAAGTATTATATATTGCTTTATAAACTTTTTCTTCATCTAATTTTTCACTCATTAATTTATATATATCATAAAAATCTTTTGCCCTTGTATCGTTTTCAAGAGTTTCAATTAAGGTTTCGAATTTTTCAGCAATAACACTATATTTACTAAATGCCATTATATTAATAACATCCTCTTCAATCAAACATTTATATTTATATTCAATTTCTCTTGGAGTAATTGGGTCACCAGTTGTAATATCAATTTTCAAATTAACACACAAAGTATCAACACTTGCCTTTATTGAAACTCTGTACCCACCATATAAATCTTCTTCTCTTATTTTTCGTGTACCTATTATCTCAAAAGAAATATTATCTTCAGTTTCAACACTAAATATTTCACTTAAAATCTTAATAATATTTTCTTCATCAATTTCTATTCCCTTTATCATAGTATCCATATCCTGTGTCGTTCTAGTTTCATTTTCAAACATAGATGATAGAAGTAATCCACCTTTAATAATAAAATTATATTTATACTTGCTAATCGATATTCTATAAAGTATTCTCTCAAAAAAATACATTTGCATTAAATCTTGAGGAGATAAATTATATTTTTTTGCTTTATTATTTATTTTAGTCTTAATACTAGTTATATTCACTATAAAAACACCTCCATAAATTCCATTACTTTATCATATACATTTAATTTTTTTGCATATTCATATAACTTTTTTATATCATTTCTTTGAACTTTGTAATATTCATAAAATGCATACTTTAAATATTCCAAATATATTTTATCTTTATATTTTATTAAATCACAAAGGCTTCTTTCAACATCATAGCACTTAATAATTCTGCCCTGTGGACTTTTAATTTGAATTAAACCTAAATTAATAATTTCTTCACTAGCATAATACAATTTAACCTTAGAATTATCAGTTAATAATCCACTATAGTTTTGCTTAACAGTAATATCATATTCAAGTGGTACTCTCTCACATAAATCATGAAAATACAATGCAGTTAAATGTGAATATATAGCACATCCTGTTCCATAAGTTAAATTAAAATATTCATCGCCCCAACTACCATTAATTACATATAATCCTGTCTTAACTCTTTCTAATTTTCCTTTATTAATTAATCTAGTTAAAACAATTCTAGGAATATTAAGTTCATTTACTTCCTCTATAGTTATAGAATCACTATTATTTTTCATATAATCTAAAATCTTTTTTTCATAATCCATAATGTTCCTCCCATAAGGAAAATTTCTTTTTTTCCTTCTTATAGGAACATTATATCATTTTTTTGTTCCTACAGCAAGGAAAATTTTAATTTTTTCCTTTCCACAGGAACATTCTATTCTTCTATTATATCTATATCTACTATATTATCTATATCTATCTTCATGTTATCTTCTAAAATCAAATATCTATTTACTATATCTATTCTCTTTATCCTAGATATAACATCATTATATAATCCACCATTCTTTTTCTTATCATAAATAAAATACTTAATACTACAAGTAATACCATTCTTAATATTATCATTTATAGTATTTAATTTATCATTAATAACTTCTATCTCATAACTATCTAACTCTCTTTTTTTATAAGTCTCTCTATTTACCTCATTTATCGCATCACTATACCCAGATAATGCAGAAAAAGGCATAAACTGCGCACACCTATTCTGTATAGACATTCTTTTTCCATCCTTAATCGAACTATAATCCAAGTCCATAATCTCACTATACTTATCGTTCATGCCTTATGTCCTCCTATCTGGTTATTTCTATCAATTGTAGTAGCACCATCTTCTAAATCAATTCCCTTTAGTATAGCATTCTTTCCATACTTACCCTTAATCTTTATTATTGCATCTTGTATATTCTTCTCGTTTCTTTCCTTTTCTATACTACTTTTATTTATATCATCTTGCACACTACCATTAGAAAATAAATTAAATTGCTTATAAATAACATCATCTTTCTTATCTTCTAATCTACCAAAACATATATTAATCTTCTTAACCATAGCATCTTTTCTAACAATATCCATATATAACTTATATACTTCATCACTTAATATCTTACTAGAAGATGTCTTATATTCTAATCTTTTACTCTTACTACTAGGCTTATAAGTACTTCTTCCATAAAAATCTAATACCGTATCTTCCCCTACATCACTTACAACATCATATATAATATTAATAGATACTAAATCTGTTACCTTATTATTCTTATATAAATCAAGTACAAGTAAGTCAACCATTTCCTTAACAATAACTCCTGCTTTTCTATAGTCATAAGCACAATGTAATACCTGACCACTACTAATACTATTACTACTAGGCTTAAACTCTTTAATATTCTTAATACTAACTACCTCATACCCCCATGCATGATCAATTAAAAGTTCTGCATTAACTCCAAATAACTTATATAACTTATAACTATTCTTTATAGATAAAAGTGCAATATCACCCATAGTATAAATACCATTACTATTTAACTTATCCATTATACCCTTACCAACTCTCCAAAAATCACTCAAAGGCTCATGACTCCATAACTTCTCTCTATATAACTTTTCATCTAAGTATCCTATTCTTACCCCAAAAGAATTAGCATTTTCATGTTTAGCAATAATATCCATTGCAATCTTAGCAAGATACATATTTGTACCTATTCCACCAGTCGCAGTAATACCAGTTTCTTCATATACATCTCTAATCATTTTAGTAACAAATTCTTCACTACTTAACTTACTAAGTTTTAAATAAGAAGTAATATCTATAAATACTTCATCAATTGAATAAACAAATATATCATCCTTTGATACACTCTTTAAATAAATATTATAAATAAGAGTACTATACTTTATATATAATGCCATTTGAGGTTTTGCAACAATATAATCTACTTCCAAGTTATTATTACTACTAAGTTCACTATCTATATAACTCTTAGTAGTAAATCTATTCTTATATGCTTTTTTTCTTCTTAAATTATTAACTTCCCTAACTTTCTGTACAACCTCAAATAACCTTGCTCTACCCTTAATACCATACTTTTTTAAAGATGGGGATACCGCTAAACAAATAGTCTTTTCTGTTCTAGAATTATCCGCTACTACTAAATTAGTATTAAGTGGATCTAAATTTCTAATAACACACTCTACTGAAGCATAAAAACTTTTTAAATCAATACAAGCATACACTTTGTCCATAGAATACCTCACTATCTTATTTTTTTATATAATAAAACTGAACAATCTAGTCCAGTTAATATAACAAAATCTTGGTGACCTGTATGGAATTCGAATCCATGAATGTTGCCTTGAGAGGGCAATGTGTTAAGCCACTTCACCAACAGGCCAATAAATAACATCTTTTCTAAAAGACATTATTATTTTATCACAAATTAAATTTCATGTAAATATATTTTATAAACTATTTATAATTTTTAATTATCAAAATTATTATTATCTAAACTCTTAATAGCATTTTTAATACATTTAATAGAATGTTTAATCTTTCTTGTTTCCACTTTATTTAATGGTATAAATATCTTATCCTTTACTCCACTTTTATTGATAATCGCTGGAGTGGAAATATATATATCATTATCTTTATCGTATGAAGAAACTGATAATATTACATTTTCATCTCCAAGTATTGCTTCAGTAATTCTAACTAAACACATACCTATTCCATAATATGTAGCACCTTTTCTATCAATAATTTGATAAGCAGAATCTCTAACATCACTTTCTATTCTTAAATTTTCTTCTTTAGTTAAATAATAATCAATACTCTTAAGTGCAATATTAGCATTACTCCATGGTACAAATTCACTATCCCCATGTTCTCCAATAACATAAGAAGTAATATCTTTAGGACTAACTCCTACTTTATCACTAATTAAATATCTAAGTCTAGCAGTATCTAAAGTAGTACCAGTACCCATAACCTTATTATATGGTAAATTAGAATATTTATAAGTTAAATAAGTCATAATATCTAAAGGATTAGTAGCTACTAAAAATATACCATCAAATCCACTATTCATAACACTTTTTACAATATTACCAAATATCTTACTATTCTTATGTATTAAATCCATTCTAGTTTCTCCAACATCTTGATTAGCACCTGCTGCAATAACTACAATTTTAGCATCCTCACATTCATCATAACTACCTTGCTTTATATTAATTTTTGATGGACTATACGCAAGACAATGGTTCAAATCCATTACCTCTCCCTCAAGTCTTTTAGTATTTATATCTATTAGTACTAATTCATTTACATATGTCTTTTGATTAACTAAAGCATATGCATAACTCATTCCTACATTACCACACCCTACAATTACAACTTTATTATTCATAAATATTTATCACCTATATTAATTATATATAATAATTATAATTATGTAAAGAAAAATATATCTAAAAAAAAGCAAACACTTTTTCATATGTTTGCTTAATTATTTATCTATTAATTATCTAATCTTTTTCTAACACTATTAATTATATTAGTAACCTCTTCTTCACTTTCATCAAATAAATCTATTCTATAATTATATATACCTAAATTCTTATACCTTTCTATATCTAGTATTCTATCATTATTCTTATGATTCATAATAGTAGTAATACAATTATCATGTATAATAGGAAAATATCTATTCTTATCATCTACTAAATAATACCTATTAGTATCATTCTTACAATTATTACAATTATTTAAATTATATTTTAAAGGACAATACTTCATTATCATAAGTTCTATTCTACCATAAACTATTACTTCAACATTATATAATTCTTTCATTATATCTTTAATCTGTTCATAACTAAGTTCTACAGATAACGTAATTAAATTACACTTTAACTTATTATAAAACTTAATAGTATTAGAATTAACTACATTTAGTGTATAATCTATATTAACTTTATTATTAGGAGTATACTTATTTACTGATCCTAACTCTGTTGCTAATATATTACCATTTTTTATACTAGGATACTTATTTATTACCCTAGGTACTCTATAAAATATATTAGCAATCTCTTTATATTTATTATATAAATCTTTACTACTAGTATATATACTATCTACTTCATTATTAATTGCACTAAGTAATTGTTCTTCAGTTCTTACTAAAACATTTATCTTATATTTCTTTTCTACATTAACTAAATTAATCTTATCTTTAGAAGTATCTAAAATAATTCTCTTGTTAAATCTATTTATCCTAATATTATCTAACTTATCTAACATTCTTCTTCTTACTTCATTTAATATACTCTTAGGAATAAATATATCTTGTTTATAATTAACAAATATAGAATTAACTTTATATATAGTATCTCCTAGTTTACTAAAACTCTTAACTATATCATCACTACTAGTAGGACTGTTTACAGCGTCTTCCACACTTACTACTTCTTCTACTATATTCTTATCTATATCACTAATAGATATAACCATATTATTATCACTTACTAATACATTTATATCTATCCCTATTCTTTTAGGTTCATAATTTCTTATCTCATCATTTAATTTCTTACTACTAGTTTTTAATACTATATCATTATCTATTACATTATCTCTTAAAGAAACAACTGCAACTTCTCCTTTTTTTATAGTATTCTTAAGCATACCATCTTTATCATATAACATATTAACTATCATACCAGTATTACTATTCTTAAATCTAATACCATCTTCTTGGTATAAATCACAAGTAAGTTTTATATATACATAATTATTATCTTTTTTTATTACCTTACCTATTTCTATTCCTTGATGATTTGGAGTCTTAATATTCATAATATCATTACTATTAAATAAATAACCACAAGTAAATTCTCTATTAAATAATAATCTTAAATTCTCTTCTTCCTCATCTGTTATAACCATATCTTCTTTATTATAATAACTATCTATTAACTTACGATATAACCTAGTAACATATCCAACATACTCAGGACTCTTCATTCTTCCTTCAATCTTTAAACTACATATCTTTGAATCTAATATATCTTTTAAATTAGATAAAGTATTAAGTTCCCTAGTACTAAGCAAATAATCCCCTTTAACATCCAACTTCATATTATTCTTATATAATTTATATGGCATTCTACAACATTGAACACATTCTCCTCTATTACCACTTCTACCACCATTTAAACTACTAAATAAACAACATCCTGAATAACTAACACATAATGCTCCATGAATAAATACTTCTTTTTCTATGTCTACACTAATATTATTTATTTCTTCTAAAGACATTTCCCTGTCAAATACTACCCTAGTGACACCTAAACTCTTAAGTAGTTTTATACCTTCATCATTCTGATTATGTACTTGTGTTGAAGCATGAACCTCCATATTAGGGAATTTCTCTTTAACTATCTTAATCATCCCAATATCTTGCATAATTAAAGCATCAACACTAATCTTACCCAAATAAAATATATATTCTAAAAAGTCTTTAACTTCATTTTCATAAATAATAGTATTAACAGTAACATAAACCTTAACCCCATATAAATGTGAATATCTAACTGCTTCCTTTAGTTCTTCTTTACTAAAATTACCAGCATATCTTCTTGCACCAAAACTTTTACCCCCAAGATAAACAGCATCACACCCATTATGTATTGCTTGATACAAAGTTTCCATATTTCCTACAGGACTTAATAATTCAACTTTCATTTATACTACCTCTTCCTATTTTGTACTCGTATTATAATGATACCACAAAAGAAGAATAATTTAAAGAATTAATTAACTATTTTTTTATATTTGTAATAACCTCTTCATAATCACTTAAATGTATCTTATTATTTCCTAGTATCTGGTAATCTTCATGACCCTTACCTAAAATAAGTAACGTATCATCTTTATTTAGTAATGATATTCCATATTTAATTGCACTTTTTCTATCATATATAATAGTATAATTATACTTATTTACTCCCTTTAAAATATCACTTATTATCAAATCTTCCTTTTCAGTACGTGGATTATCATTAGTAAAAATAACTATATCACTTAAATTAGTACTAATACTTCCCATAATACTTCTTTTACTCTTATCTCTATCTCCTCCACACCCTAAAATAGTAATAATATTACCACTAGTTACTTCTCTAAAAGAATTAATAATCTTACTAACAGCATCCGGAGTATGTGCATAATCTATTACTATTATAGATTTATTATACTTAATTATTTCACTTCTTCCTTTTGGAGCATATACCCTATCTGTTACATTAATTATATCTTTAATATTAATACCCAAACTATTAACAAGTGCTAAACTAGTAAAATAATTATATATATTAAACTTACCAATAAGATTAGTAGTAACACTATATATATCATTATTAACTATAAATTTAATAAAAGTATTATTATTACTTAACCTATAATCTATAATCTTATAATCACTATCATTACTTCCTAAAGTAACACTTCTTCTTTCCATAAAATATTTACTATACTTATCATCTACATTAATCACTATCTTACCATCATCTTTTAAATAATTAAATATTTTAAGTTTAGCATGCAAATATTCTTCCATAGACTTATGATAATCTAAATGGTCAAGAGTCAAATTAGTAAAAGCACATAAATTAAATTCCAACCCCTTAATTCTTTCTTGTACTAAAGAATGACTACTTACTTCCATAACTACTACCTTGCATCCCTTTTCTTTAGCATTAATAAGTAAATTATAAAGTTCTAATATATCTGGAGTAGTATTATTAAGTTCTATCACATCTTTATCTATATAACACCCAATAGTACCTATATAACAAGTTTTTATATTTAACTTATTTAGTATTTGATATGTTATAAAACAAGTTGAAGTTTTCCCATTAGTACCAGTAACCCCAATTAATTTAATATCTTTAAAATAACTACTATAATTACTAACTAAATAATCATCTAAATACTTTTTAGTATCTTCTACTTTTATAGTTTCTACTGCATAACTACCCCTTTCACACACTACCTTTACTGCACCATTTTTAATAGCATCTTCTATATAGTCATGCCCATCTAACCTCTTACCCTTAAGTGCAACAAAAGTATCTCCCTTAACAACCTTTCTAGAATCATCTTTAATATTAAGCATAAAAAAACCTCCCTTTAATAAAATATATTTAAATTATATATACTTTATTAAATAAAGAGATTAATTATTAATAATTATTTGCTTTTCTTTCAAAGAAAGACTTTTTATGATTACATATAGGGCACACTTCAGGAGCTTTCTTACCTATAACAACGTGTCCACAATTTCTACATATCCATATAGTATCATTATCACTAGAAAAAACTAGTTCATTATCTATATTAGAAATTAACTTTCTATATCTTTCTTCATGTTCTTTTTCTATCTTAGCAACACCTTCGAATAAATATGCTATCTTATCAAAACCTTCTTCTTTAGCGTCTTTAGCAAAGTTCTCATACATATCTGTCCATTCAAAGTTTTCTCCATCTGCCGCTTCATTTAAATTATCAATTGTAGAATTAATTTCTCCACCATTTAATAATTTAAACCAAATTTTAGCATGTTCCTTTTCATTATTGGCAGTCTCTTCAAATATTGCTGCTATTTGTTCATAACCATCTTTTCTAGCCTTACTAGCAAAATAAGTATATTTATTTCTTGCCATACTTTCTCCTTGAAAAGCAGTCATTAAATTCTTTTCTGTTTTACTTCCTTTAAGTTCCATTATTATCCCTCCATAATTATCTTATCAAATTTTAACTGAAATGTCTATATCATATACCTAAATATTTATCTAATTTCTTATCTTCCAATGTATAAATATTATACTTACTATTTTTCTCTTTCCTAAAACCACTACCCTCCAAAACACTACATTCAAAATTATCTAACCCCACCGATATAATACCACTTATCTTATATCCATATTTATATTTTCTTACTAAATAACCCTTAACTGCATCTATAACTAACTTCTTAACTCTATCATTCTTATAAATATTCTTAATACTAATAGAATTAATATTTATATAATTACCAGTCTTCTTAGTAAACTTCTTTATATCACTATATCTTATTCTTATATCACCACAAGTTATATCCTCATACTTATTATTAGTAATTCTAATAAAATTAACATACCCCACTATCTCACTTGAATCATATATAAATATATAATCACTCTTATTATTCCTAATTATTTCTTTTTCTTTACCGATAGACCATAAAAAATGATTATTATAATTATCTTTATCTAAACTATTAAATATCTTAAGCATATTATCAGTAATACTAAGTCCCTTTTCTACCCTTAATCCATCACTTCTTAAATAAACACTATATGAATTATATAAAAATATTAAATTAGAAATAATAATAAACACTTCCATAACAACAGTACCATAACTACCAAAAGATATATCATATATTATCCAAAATAAATATGTAATTATTCCATATACTACCGTTCTATTATCTTTTTTAGATAAAGCATAAGAATCACATAAAGAAGCAAGTACACAAAATATAGAATATATATTACTATAACTTAATATTGCAATAAATATATAAAAAGGTATACTATACTTAAATACCTTGTAACTATTTTTTATCTTTATATATAAATAATCTCTAACTATTTCAAAAAGCACAATAAAAAGACCAGTATATGCCCCAAGCATAAAATAGTTAAGTGAAAAAAATATACAAGAAATAATCTGTAAATAAAGTATCTTACTACTACCACTCTTCCAATAACTAATAATAAGTATTATCCATGCTAGTATACCAAATATTTGTGCAAAATAAAAGCTCATCTCTATCACACTCCATATCAATTATACAACTTTATTTAGTGTTTGACAAAGAAAAATATTAGAAAAGAATTTATACTAATGAAAAGAAAATTAGAAACATATAAAAAAACTTCCTACTTATCATCAAGTAAGAAGTAACAATCATATCTTGGAGGACCCAGTCGGATTTGAACCAACGATCAGGGAGTTGCAGTCCCATGCCTTACCACTTGGCTATGAGTCCACCAACAATTACAATTATAGCAAACTTTTTATATGTTTTCAAGTATATTATATTAAAAAAAAGAAAAAACATGAATGTTTTTCTAAAAAATTCTTAAAATATAATATTATTTAATAACTTCTGGAGATAACTTAACAATCTTTTTTATCATATTATTATCATTATCAAACCTATAATTATATACTAAAGTTATCTTCTTATCCACATAATCCTTAGGAATACTATAAGTAAGTATATAATCTTTACTATCATCAAGTTTTATCTTTTGTTCCTTATATCCAATACCATAATTAGTAAAATATGGATAATAAGTCTTATTAGCAACATAATCATTATTCTTAATCTTAACAATAAATTTATTAGTATCTAAACTAAAACTACCATTATAATAACTATTAATATTAAACTTCACTATCAAATAAGTATTATCATTAACACTAACATCCTTACCATTCTTATCCAAAGAAGTAATATAACTATCTGTTATAGTAATTGAATAAAAATTATCCATATCAAACTTAACTCCTTCTTTATATGTCTTAGTAATACTAATACTACTTATAATGTTATATAAAACTATTGCAAAAACTACCCCTAAAATAATTAAAATAAACAACTTATTCTCTAAATAATAATACTTTAATTCCCTTAATCTTCTTCTTCCTTTTTGTTCTAACTTATTCTTATCTACCCCAATAGTAAGTTCATACTCTTCATTATCAGTAACATCTATATTAAGTTCCTCTAAATCTTTCTTAAAATCAAACTTCTTAATATCAAATCCTAATGTTCTAATAATATAAGGAATAAGTATCAATACTTGTCCATATAACATAAACCTAGTAATATCTCTAACAAAACTAATAGTCTTTCTATCTAATACTTTCATACTTAAATCACTAATTGTAGTAGATAAATATATAAATCCTATAAACACTACACTATATAATATAACAGTAATAATATAAAATAATATAGGTTTTTTCTTTTTCTTAAGAAGCATAATTATAATAACTGACAATAATATTATAAGTATAATACTAAGAAAACTTAAAAAAGATACATTAACATCTACACTAATTAAACTATTCTGTAAATATCTCTTAAAAAAACTAAGTATATTATTAGTCTTAGTAATTAAATATATAATAATTGCACTAATAATTAAATGTATTAACTTAAAATTCTTTATCAAGAAAGCATAAGGTTTTCTAATTATCATATTCCTCACCTATTATAATTATACAAAAAAAAATAAAAAAAATAAATACCTAAGCACTTATTTCTTCTTATAAATAATTAACTGTTCAGGAACTAAATATAACTTATTATTATTATTTATTACATCCATAACACTAATACCCAACTTATTAGAAACATCCTCTATCGTATCATCTTCTTCTACAACATAATATGAAATATTAGATTTAGGAACAGATATAACTTGATTAGGATAAATATAATCATTAACATCTATTCCATTAATAAGAGCAAGAAGTTTATAATCTACTCCATACTTATCTGCTATCTTATATAAAGAATCCCCTTTCTTTATTGTATAATAAAGAAAATATGAATCAGCAACTCTAGGTACAATTAATTTATCATTAGTATTTATCTTAGAATTAATTGCTAGATTATTAAGTTTATATATTATATATGGAGTAACATTATAATTACTAGCAATAGACTCTATCGTATCTCCATCTTTTACGGTATATATATCATACATATAAATCACATCCTACTCTATTTTATTCTCTAAAATAAAAATAGTGAATACTATTTATCACTATTTTCTTGCTTATCTATTTTTTTGTATTTCTTCTTTTCAGCCATCATAAACTCAGTTACATTTGTCTCTATTTCATCAAGAGCATTTTTAGATATATTTGAAAGTCTTATCTCTTCTTTTACAGTATCAATAACAATTCTTCCCCATATCATACCTGCTCTAACTGTTAAATCATTAAACAAATCTGGTGTAACTGTAGTATAAAAGTATCCAAAAAGTAGTCTCTTTGTAGCCAAAAGTAATCTTTTATTAGTAAGAGCAACTACATATGTATTAGTAAAATCAAATGAACTCTTATTCTTTTGACCTAAAAATACATATAATACTTCCTCATCAGGATTAATATATTTATCTATTATTTTACAATGACTCTTTATTCTCCATGCAATAGTAGATGGATACTTTCTTTTAAATTCTTTAGCAAGTTCATAAGTTTTACTCATTATATTCACCTCAATTATTCACTAGCATTTTCTAGTTTAATATTTTTTTCAATAAATTCAACAAATTCATCTTTTTCTACATAGCCACCTAATGAAGCAGCAACACTATTACCACTTAAAAGTAAAGTTGTAGGTGTACCCCATTGTTCTCTTTTTAAATATAAATTAGAATTTTCTAATTTAGTAAATTCTTCACTAGATAAATCAGCAGTATCTATATAATAAATAGGTATTTCTTTTTCACTAGCTACCTCAGTAACAATAGGCATATATTTTTCACAGTATCCACAACCAGTTCTTTCAATAATAATCAAGAAATTTTCACCATTATTAATCTTTTCTTCATAAGTTGCGTAATCAATTTTAGTAAGTTCTTTCTCACTTCCAGTAAGTGCTAAAGGTAACTCTACCTTATTTGCTTTAGTACCTTGTAATGCAAATATAGAAATTAAAAATATAATTACTAAACCTGCAATTAACATAATATCTTGTTTTTTCATTATACAACCTCCTACATATAATTTTACACTTTTTTAAAGAAAAAATCAATACCTAGAAAAAGAAACAAAAAAAAGGAATAGCAGACTTTTCTATTCCATAAAACTAATAATACTTACCCATTGCATAATTATCGTATCCCCCAATAATATTATAAGTATTATAACCAAACATATTTAATCTATTACTAACCTCACTACTTTGTTTCCCATTAGAACAATATAAATAATAAGTACTATTCTTATTTAAATAATGTGAATGATTATTAAGTAGATTATAATAAGGAATATTAATAGCATTCTTAATATGTCCCATATTATAAGAATAATTATCTCTAATATCAATAATAATAGGATTATTTTTACTTAGTACCTCTAAAATACTAACATCTTGCATACTACCACCTCTACTATAATTTATTAATAAAATTTCACTTAAGTAAGTAAGATAGCACAAAAAAAGAAGAATTAGTCATCACTAAAGAAATCATCAAAAAATGCATCTTCAGTAGTCTTTTCTTCTTTTACTTCTTCAACAGTATTAGAATTAGATAAATCATTAATATTTACTCTATCTAAATTATTATTAGTAGTATCAATAACATTTGTAGTATTAACATTATTATCTACTTTACTTTCTTCTACTGCATTATTATTTGTATTAGTATCAACAGTAGTATTTACATTATTATTAACTTCTTCAACTATTTCTGCTTCTTTTACATCATCAGTAGTATTCTTACTTTCTTCTAACTTCTCTTGTGCTTCAAGTTCTGCAATCTTAGCGTCTATCTTCTTAACTAAATCTTCTACATTAAAACTTCCACCGTCATCATCGTCATCTGTATCAACAGGACTATTAATTGGAGGCATAGTTCTATTTCCACCATTAAATCCACCCATTGCAAAAGGATTCATCATTGGATTACCAAAGGGATTTGCTCCTCCAAACATTGGAGCATTACTATTACTACTTTCAATATCATTCATCATTGATTTCATTTTTTCTTGCTTAATAGCTTTAACATGTTCTTTTAAGTCAAATAACTCCACAGGTTCCTTTTCTCTTTGAGGATATGTAGCCTTATCGTATTTTTCTCCCCAATCCATCATATAGTTTGGAGTAAGTTTAGTTTTAAAAGGCATAGAACGAAGTCTTAAACAAATAACTTCAAATTGTTTTAATCTTTGTAAATCACTTACTGTAACAAGTGGTGTAGATGCAGTCTTATCTTTTTCTTTAGATTTTACTTCACCACACATCTTACTAATTTCTTCTAACGCTTGTAACTCACTACTAATTAAATACATAGTATTACAGTTACCTTTAATAGTCTCAGCATCCTCTTTACCATATACTTGAGTAAGTTGAGCATAGTTTTGAATTATAAAATTAAATCTAATTAATCTACTTCTCGCAGCAGTTACCATAGTAGTAACATCCTTAAGTGGAGGCATATTAGCAAACTCATCAAGAATAAAGTTTGTTCTATTAGGTAACTTACCACCACATTCTTGTGCTACATCAATTAAAGTTTCATATACTTGTTTAATAAATATTGTAGCAAGAGGATGTAATGTCTTCTTTTCATCTTGTACAATCATAAATACAGCAGTCTTTTGTCTACCAATTTCTTTCATATCAAAATCGCTATGAGATAACATTTCAGACAAATTATCACGTGAAGAAAACAGCTTAATCTTTTGCTTAAAAGTAGATAAAATACCACCTTTAGTTTCTTCTGGAGCAAAAACAGTTCCAGAAGCATTTATATATGCTGGACGTGATGGATCCTTAGAATTAAAGTACTCTTTAATATAATTATTATTTGGAGCGCCAAATCTTTCTTCACCAATTGTAGCCATTAAATTAATACTATTTAAATTAACTTCTCTTTCCTTAGCATCTTCAAATAAGCCTAAAGCAAGACCAGAAAAATAATCAGCACTAGTCTTTTCCCAGAAAGGATCATTTGCTTTACCATCATATAAAATATTAAGTGCTAAGTCATCTAATAATTCTATTGCTTTATCAGTATTACCTTCTTTATATAATTTGTAAGGTAGTGTCATAGGATTCCATGCATTACCATTTTGAGGATTTCTAAAGTTAAGTAAAACAATATTGTACCCTCTTTCCCTAAGCATATTCGCAGTATTTTCATATATCTCACCCTTAGGGTCAGTAATAATCATAGATTCATTATGTTTAGCTAAACTATATACTAATGGAAATACCACAATCTGAGTTTTACCACTACCAGTAGCACCCATAATTAAATTATGCATTTCTCCATTATCTACCCACATCTTTTTACCATTATTAATAATAGCAAGACCACCAGCATTCGCAGTATATGCTTTAGGATCAACTAAAGTTAAAGATTTTTTAATTTCCTTTTCTCTTGCCCATCTAGAATATCCTTTGTCCTTTTTCTTTGAAAATAGATTAAATCCACCTTCAACATCAAAAAAATATGAACTAACTGCAGCAAAAATACCTGCAATAGCAAGAATAAATAAAATAATTGTTACTCCAATATATTTTGCACCAAAGGCAGGAAAAGGATTAAATCCTACAAAAGTACCATTAGACACCAAAGAAGATGCATTAAGTACCCCAATTGCACACATATATAATAAAAATAAAGAAAAACAACCAAACATAATCCAATCTTTAGGTTCAGCATTAAATTTCATTTATATTCCTCCTCTTTTTAAGTAATTTTCAGTAATATTATAGCACATCATATTATAAATTGCAATTACTATTTAGAAAATAAAACCCACTATAAAGTAGGTTTAATTATCTCTATTTTATACCTTAATATTCCATATATACTAAATATATATTCTATATCATTATTATCTTTAACACCAATAATATTTTCATTAACACTATAAGATATCATATCCATACTAGATATATTATTAAAGTATTCTCTAAATGAATCTATATCATTAAAATACTTATCTTTAGTATCACTACTAATTATATTATATACATCATTTATATTATTCTTTAACTTACTCTTAAAATCTTCAAAATACATAATAGCACGTGACTTATCACTTATAGTATCATATTCAAATTTATTATAATCATTTTTATCTATAATTTCAAATACACGCTCTATATTACTAGCATTATCATAAATATCTTTATCAATTATCTCAATATTAAATGTATTATTATCTTTACAATAATTTAAAATATAATATCCTTCTCTTATAAAAGTATTAGGTATACCATTATAATCAGTATAAATACTTCCCTTAACATAATATTTATATAAATTCAAATGACTAATAACTTTCTCTTCTTCTACTACAAAAGAAACATCCATATAATCATTATAATTTATTTCATTCTTAACAATATATTTAAGTTTATCTTCACTATAATTAAATATCTTAGATAAATTATTAGATACAGAAAAATACATATTCTCATCAGTTACTATAGTCAAATTAGGAAATTCAGTATTATCTTTATCACGATTATCCTTACCACTTATATATACAAATATAAATATACCAACAAATATAACACCAAGTACAATAAAAGTTATAACATTCTTTTTACCCATAATATCTCTCCTAATTATCAACTGGCCTATAATTACCTGAATTTAAATATAAAAGTGGATTCTTAGCACAATTACTTCCCTCACATCCATCATTTATTTGAAAATGTAAATGTGTACCAGTAGTATTACCACTATTACCCATAATAGCAATATATTGTCCTTGTTTAACTATATCTCCCACATTTACTTTAATACTTCCAGGATATAAATGTGCATACACAAAATATATATTACTATTAGGCTTCTTTATCTTAATATAATTACCATATCCTCCACCACAAGAAGATTCATTACCATCTAAAAATTGACCATTATTACTACATCTATCATTAACTTTAACTACTTGTCCACCAACTGCAGCAATAACATAATCAGTCTTACCAGAACTAGCAATATCTATTGCATAGTGTGGTGAACTATATTCCTTTTTGTCCCTTTCACTATAAATAACTCTATCTGGATCAAAATATGAAGATATATATGTAGCAGTAGGATTACCAGTAGAAAATTCTACTCCATCTAACGTCTCTATTACACTTCCACCTATAGGCCACCAATAATTCTCACTACTATTTGTATCTACATAACTTAAATTAGAACCATTAACTACATCATCACTACCACTATCAAGCAACAATAACATCATAAGTGGAGTAAAAAGTACAACAAATAAAATAAAGAATAAAAACAAAGAACCAACTATCGCGATAATAATAATCTTAGTTTTAAGAGGTAACCCTTTAATTTTATTAGAAATACCCTTCTTTCTCATATTATCTAATAAACCATTATCATCTTCTGTATCACGACTATTATTTTCACTAACAGTATTACTATTATTTGAACTATTATCATTTTCATTAAAACGAGTATTATTTATATTATTCTTTCTAGTAGGAAATTTATTAGCAAGTTTATCTTTAGCTTCTTTTTTTAAACCATTAATAGTACTAAGATTTCTATTATATTTATTGAAAGAAACATTATCATTTGTTTCATTATCACCATTTTCAATAAAATCATCAGTTAGCATTTCTTCATTATTATTTTGTTCTTCATCCATTTTTATCACCACCTATGGAATGTAGTTATATATTATAAACCTCCACCTGAACCAAATGATTCAAGTTCACTATCAGACACTACAACATTTATTTGCATACGTCTATTACCACATACAAATAATGCTTCACCCTGACTATATCTCTTTATATTTTCTTTTTCATTATCATTTAAATCTATTAATTGTGCTAAATCTTCAGCAGCTTGTTTTTTAAGTCCCATAACAAGATAATATGACGCATTATCAAATATTGCCTTACCATGAGTAAGTATACCCTCTCCAACAAAATCAGATGGTTGTTGAGTAATTATAATTGTTCCTGTATTATATTTTCTTGCTCTTCTTTGTACCTGTGCTAAAAATTCTGCACCTAGAATATTCTTTTCCCCAAGTAAAACATGTGCTTCATCTACTGATAATATAGTATTAACATTAGGATTCAAGCATAAACTCCAAGCATATTTTAATATATTAAATAAAAGTGCATTTCTAATATTAGTATCAGAGTTCATTAATTCTTTAATATTAAATACAATAAATCCTGTATTACTATTAATTGAAGTATGACCATTAAAATAATACTTTAATTCTCTAACAAAAGGTCTAATCTTAAGTTCGAGTCTTTCTAGTACATCTCTTTCATGTGTCTTTTCAGTAATAGATGTAAGTTTACTATAAACAGTTGCATAAACATCCGAAAAAGTTGGATAATTATTTGGTCTAAACTTAGTAAAATCAGTTTGAAAATTAATACCAAATCTCTCATAAGTATCTTGAACAATACCAATAAACAATGTTAAAACATCTTCTTCAATATTAGGATCATAATATTTCATAAATGCCTTTAATGTTTGAAGTGTCTTAGTAAGAACAGTATTACCCATACCATTTCTATATTCATCATCATCAACATCTACTAATACCTCGAGTGGATTAACCATTCCATATTCTCCACCCTTACCTAAATCTACTACAGTACCTCCATACATCTTAGTCATCTCAGTTATTTCACCCTCAGGATCTACTGCAACAATTTGACAACCATTTCTAATATGACTTCTAAGTATTAACTTAGCAGCAGTACTCTTACCACTACCTGAAGTACCAAGTATAATCATATTAGCATTATTTCTATTATTCTCTTTTCTAATTTGATATAAGAATTGATTAAATAATACAACACCACCAGAGAAATCTACTCCAAGTAATGTAGCAAGTCCCTCATCCTTAATACTATCAAATATAAATGGATACATTGCAGCCATTGTAGGACTAGGCATTGGAGTACCTATTCTAGTTTCAATTTCTTGTTTAGGAAATACAGGAATAATTGACTTTAGTACTTCCTCTTGTTCAAATCTTAATGGTACTGCTCTAAGTTCCATTGCATCTAAGAAATTCTTAACTTGCATCTTTTTATTTTCTAATTCTTCTTTTGTATCTGCAACTAACATTAAATGCATTTGAAAATCAAAAGTTTTAGATTGAGATGCAGTAAATTGTTGTATAAAATATTCTAATGAATCAACATCTTGTCTAATCTTTTCTTGCATAGTCTTATCTTTTTCAGCGTCATATCTACTTCTTAAATCAGCAATTTCCCTATTTAACATCTTAGATATAACAGAAAAAGGAAGTGGAATATGCTTAATAACTATCTTAACACCAGACATATTAGTAATATTTGCTAAATATCCAGGCCCAATAGTTCTAGGATAAGATATAACTGTAAGTATAGTTGCATACTTATCACTTATAATAAAATCAGAATTATTAAATTGTAACCCTTTTGGGGCAAGTTCACTTTTTATGTTCATGATGGTATCACCGTTCCAAACTCAGTATTCATTCCCCCATTTAAGAAATTCTCAAGTATTACTCTTAAATCTTGATTAGATGTTTGTGTAGCATCTAGTCCTGCAGCAGCAAGTCCAGTAATCAATGTTCTTAAATTCTTTTGTATAATATCATTATTCTTTTCCTTAAATAATATATAATATTCAGTATCAGTAACACTATTCTCCACAAACTCATTTGCTTTTTCCACATCTTGCATAATTAACTTCCTAATAACAGGACTATTAGTTTGAGTAAATAATACTTGAAGTCTAGCAAGATAATCACTAATATCTACTGGCTTATCCGCAGATATTAACCAAAATTCAAAATCTATTGTATTATAGAAATTCTTTAAAGCAATTATAGTTCTATCTTGACTAATCTGATCAAGTATAAATATGTTTCTAGGCTTAATCTTAACTCCTGTAACCCTAGAACCATTTGAAGTAACAATAGTACCATCTACAATATTCTTAATTGGTAACCAATTCTCAGTAGAGGGTTTCCTAGTATTACTTTTTTGATTTTTCATCATTGATGAATTGTTCATAGAAACACCAACCTTTCCATTCATATTCCCTTGGATTTGTATAATATGCAATAATACTTTGTATAGCACATAATACATTGTGATAGTTAGGAATAGGAAGCACAAGTAGTGCTGCTATTCCAGCAGGAATTATTGATATAATAATTGATAACATACTATCATCAGCAACAAATACCAATAATCCCAAAGTAACTGCAACCCCTACCACAAATATTATAAGATCAACTTTTCTAAATATATTAAATATCAAAGTCCCTCTCTTAGCATTAGCAGGTACTAAATACACATTTTCATACATTTAATATCACACTCCCTTTTATACCTCTATTATGACTTCTTACCAGAACTTCCACCAACAGCATTTCTGTCCGCAACAGCCTTTTGGTATTCTTCTGATGCTTGAATTTCAGAATTTCTATCTTCAACTTCTTGAATATTATGTTCAACAACATCAATTTTATCTCTATGAAGTTGATTATCTTTTGATTTTGCTTGTCCTTCAAACGTATCGAACTTAGAAAAATCATCAAATATACCATTAGGCTTCATATTATCAAATGCTCCATCGTCATTACGATTTATTAAAGCCCTAGCATCTTCTCTCCAACTTTCAATTTTTGCATTTTCAATTGAGCCATTAAACACACCAGATATAAAATCTTTTTTTGCTTGCTTCAAAGCAGCATTATATGCCATTTCAGCAGCACTAACTTCATCTGCAGAAGCATTTGGATTATTTCTTACTAAAGTAAGAGCAGATTTTGCACTAAAAACTTTTTCTTGAATTTTATATGCAACAGAATCTTCCTTAAATACATCATTTAAAATTTTATCTTCAGCTTCTGCTTTCATATCGCTTTTATATTTTGATACTTTACCTAAAGTACTTGAAATTCTTTTTTCCTTAGCAATACTACTTTTCAAGTCTTTAATCTTATCATTATTCTTGTTAATTTCAGTTTCATAACGTTCTGCAGTACCTTCTAAACCAAAAGCATTATCAAGTCTTTGTGTCATTCTACCAGACCAAGTAGAACCGGAATTAGCCCAATCAATTTTTCGTTTATTAACTTGATTTTGTTTTTGAATACTAGCATTAAGATTTTTAAAGGCATTACCTTTTTTACCACCATTAATAGTACCACGAGCAACACCACCAAAGAAACCAGAAAGTCTACCCCAGCCGCGTCCACCTGCAGCACCAACTACACCAGTAGCAAGACCAATTGGAACTCCTTTAGCAACTGCTGAAGCAGCACCAAATATTTGTTTACCTCCAAGCATTGCATCCTTTCTCTTTTTCCAACTTAATCCAAAGTCACCACTAGCTTTAGTAACACCTTTAGGTAATAATTCTTGTATTAAATCAGGAGCTTTTTTGGCAAAAGTTAGTAATCCTAAAACAATAAATATCTCAATTATCCAACTACCACTAAAATCTGGTATATTAAGTAACTCAGAACTAAATACAACCTGACATAACATAATTGCAAAACTAATAATTGCAACTCTGATAAATAAGTCAATATAAGTAACAAGACATTGCTTAATCCATTTCTCAAACATATTATCTTTACTTGGAGAAACATAACACATAATAGGTATTGGAGCAATTACTTGTAAAAATATTAATTGAACATATCGTGTTCCAACACTTATACAATACATAAGTAACATCCACGCAACTACACCACCAACTAAAGCAGCACAGAAACCATTAAAACTTAAAACATAAGTTTTTTCATTATCACCATAGGTTGGATTATATTCTTTAGTAGTTGCTGTCAAGCATTGACTTGAGATATTCAATTCTCCAGAAGTCAACAATATATTTGTATAACTCTTTTCATCATTTTTATCGGCATTAATACATTTTTCATTTGTCTCACTACTATTAAGATCATAAAAATTATCGAAAAGATTTGCAGACAAATATCTCCCCATATTATCAGAAACATTTGAGTCATTAAAAACAATTAATTTTTCAATTACATGATTATCAATAATTTCATACTGAAGTCTAAAAGAATATTTAAAAATACTCGGAGTAATTGCAAGCATTACTACAACAATCAAAGTTCTTGTTATAATTTTAGAAGGATTTTTTTCTTTGTCGGTTACCTTATCAGGATTAACTAAAAGTTCAATTAACCAAAAGGTAATTCTAAAAACCATATATATTCCTAAAACAAGACTAATTCTTTTATAAATACTATCAAATGTATCATTATAAAATAATAAACCCATTTTTCTAAAAACTTCATAGAAAATCGCTATCAAAGGATAAAAAAGTTCACATAGTAAAGCACATAAAGCACGTATTGCTCTATTAATAATACTAGGAACATCATTAACTCCCAATAAAAAATACATATAATATCACATCCTTATATTAATTATTATTATCATTTAAAACACATATCTCATAATGAGCATTTGACCAAATATCATTTGCTATGTTAAATATCAAATTTAAAATAGTAGGAACAAAAAATACTATAACAGCAATTATAATTCTAGTAATTGCATTCTTTTTTGATTTAACGATTATTTTTTCATCATTTGCAAAAGATGCTTTACCAAAATCAACAGCTATTAAAACAATTAAAAGTAAAGGAACTCCAATTCTTATATAATTCATTACATTATTTATTATATCACGTAATTCTTTACTAAAAATCTCACAACTTACATCACCAATACCAAAATCAGGTTTTGTAAAGTTTTTTTCATATAAACTAAATACAAAAGTAATATTTTCTTTTTGTTCTGTTGAAAAATAATGAGATGTAGTTATACCATGATCTGTTGTTTTATTTTTGTAATAATAAATTTCACTCGGACAACTTCCATTATCATTGATATTCATCAAATAGGTTTCAGTTGAATTAGAATTTGAAAACCTTTTTGTACCATCAAAACCAAGTACAATTTTCTTATAGCCATTATCTTGATAAAAAAGCATTCCTTTTCTATCCAAAGAATATACTATGTAAGAATTATCACTAGCATTCTTAGGCATAATATATACACAAAAATTTTCTTTACCAATATAATCCTTATAACTATCTGTACCTTTAAACGTAACATTACTTATATTATCTAAAATAAGTTTAGAAGAAGTTTTTTCATAACTTACAACATTAGAATCATAACTCAAGCATGAACCTTCATTATCAAAACATATATAATCACTAGAATGATTATCACGCATAATATAAGAATTTTTAGGACAAGTATTAGTTTCTAAAGAAGCATTAAATGCAACATTTTTGTTTTTTATATCTAAAGTAGAACCACCACCATAAACATTTTTAAATACAGCACTTGATCCGGATATTTTATAATTAGTATTATTAGATTTCACAAAGTCATAATAAATATAATTATAATATTTGTCATTAGAAACAGTAGTCTCGTACAAACAAGCAAGTTCTTTACCATCATTAATAAGTTCTTTTTCAATCGCCTCTTTAGTGCATCCACTTTCTCCTACCTTACAACTTAATGCATCTACATTACTACTACCTATAAAAAACAACGCAACTAACACTAATGTTAAAAATAATTTTCTTTTCATATAACCTTCTCCTCATGCAAAAAGAATAAAACTTCTCAAAATCATTATAGCATAAAATAAGCAAATTTGAAACAAAATTTGCTTATTATAATAAACTTTTATATATTTTATTCATTTTTATCATTTAAAACACATATTTCGTAATTAGCATTTTTCCAAACATTATTGGCAACATCAAACAATAAGTTTAAAAGTGTTGGAACAAAAAATATAACTATTGCAATAATAATTCTTTTAATTGCATTATTTTTAGACTTAGATATTGCTTTTTCATCTCCAGAAAAAGTTGCTTTAGCAAAGTCAATTCCAAGTAATATAATTAAAAGTAAAGGAACACCTATTCTAATATAACTCATAACTTCATTAATTATTTTTCTTAAAGAATCACTAAATATTTCACATCCAATATCATCTGCATCAAAAGAAGGAGTAGCACTCTTACAATCAGATAAAGAATATGTAGCATTAAGTTTTCCATATAAATCACTTTTATAAGGAATAAAAGTTACTTTATTATAATCAACATATTCATAAATTTGTTCAGGACAACTTGTAGAATCTACATCATTTATAAGTTTAAAATAAGTATTAAAATCCGCCCTAAAAACCTTTTTATGTTTAGAAGTATAACCATCCAAAGTATTTTTTTGAAAAACAAAAAAGTCATTGCTAGTCATTTTTCTATCATAATAAATACAATATTTTTCTTCTTTTTGATTTTTCTCACAATAATAATTCATACTACTACCAACAGTAAAATCTAAATCACCAGAATAAGAATAGATCAACTTCGAAGTACCACTTTTTGAGTAAAGAGATACAAGTTTTGAACTAGAACATTCACTTCCATCTAAAGTATTATCGTAACATAAATAACCACCTTTAAGAAAATCATGACCAAAATGTGTATACAAAGGACAAGTACCATTTTTTAAATTTTCAAAACCATTATCAGTAATATAATGTACTGCTTCTTGTCCTGCATTAGGATCACTGAAAGAAAAAAGATTAGTTTTTCTACTTATAGTTGGCCATAAAATTGTATTAATCGAAGAAAATGTTGTACCTGATCCATAAGATAAATTTCCAGAAAAATTACCCACAAGTTCTGAGTTATATATATAGTTATAATATTTGTTATTACCAAATTCAACTTCGTAAATACATAATGGTGTACTATTAGGAATTTTATTTATTTCCTCATTAACATTTTCTATTGTACAATCATCATCACCAATTTTACACTGAAGTGGAACATCTGCATATACTTTATTGCTTTCTCCTACAAAAATAATTAAAATAAATACAAATATAAATAAAATTCTCTTTCTCATTTTTTTACACTTCCTTTCAACATATCACAAATAGATTATATCAAAAAAAGATAAACAAGACAACCTTATTTTATCTTTTCAAAAAAATTCATTAATACAATCAAGAATTATTAATAATCATGTATATTTATTTAATTAAATATTTAAAGCAACTTTATTTTTTTCAACAATTCTACTTATTCTCTCTAACTCTAAATCAAGTTTTTTAGTTAGTTCCTCTCTATCTATTTCAATAAATAAGTTATCATAACTAAACAACTTATTAATATCTTCTTCAGTCATAACAAAATTATTATCTACTATTTTATTCAAGATATTATATATATCTTGAATAAGATACTCACTATTTCCTTCAACAAATTTTGAAATAGGTTCGTAAGAATGATATTCTCCTTTAAAAAGATACATACATATCATACAAAATACAGCATAATAATCACCATATTTTATACTATCAATATTATATTTTCTATAATAATTACCATCATCACTTTTAACAGTATTATTATCTAATATAAAACTATCACAATCAATTATATTTATATTATTATCTTTATCAACAATAATATTTCTCTCATGTAAATCTCCAATTGCAAAATCAAATGATAATCTTTTAAATTTATCTAATAATTTTATTAATTTAATAAATATGTTTTTAATATATTCTCTATCGATTTCTTTATCATTCATAATATCGAAGAAAGTTTTACCTTTTATAAAAGGCATTGTAAATCCTACAATATGACCATTATATAATAAATATTTATTAGGCAAAACAAGTTCTTTGATATTAGATAACTCTTTATATTTAGTAAATATATTATCAAGAATATTAATATTTTGTTCAACTAAATCAAAATCTTTAGTATATATTTTATAAACTTCATCATCAAATATAAATAGCTCACTATAAGAATTTAAGTTATCATCTTGTTTAATTCTATTCGGATATAAATTACTTATAATTGAATCATTTAAAACTATTACATCATTATTCATAACTATTTTTTTCTTGTCTTAGTATTAGAACTACCATAATTCTTATGAAAGTTTGCAATAAAATCTCTTTCATCTGCATCTTTTTCAATTTTTTGCTTTTCAATTCTAATTCTTTCTTCAGGACTTATATAATTATGTTGAGCATATGCCTTTAATTCGTTAATTCTATTAACATAACTTCTAATTAAGTCAATATTCATTTTTCTTAATTGAAAAAGAACCCAATCTTTGCTTTCTTCACTTTTTTCAAAATATGTTAGTTGTTTATATTTATCAGAATCTTCTTCCTTAGCAAAAGAATATTCATCATTAGTTATAATATCAATCATTTTTCCATCTACTTCTCTACAATATATATGAACAAATTCATCCTTTTCTACCATATATGGAACGTCAACTTCATATTCTTTATTATGCCAAAAACCATATTCAACTTTCTTTTCTTTTCTAAACTTTTGTTCTAGAACTTTAAATTTAAACGATGATTTATCAAATTTAGTTTCATAACCCCAATTATAAGTGTCAAACATCTTATTTGGTCCATTTAAATAAACTCTATAATATTTATCTTCTCTTTTATTATTTTCCATTTCTTATTCACTCCAATCATTTATAATTTTTTTATTTCTTTCTAGTTTTAGTATTAAGTTTGCAATAATTCTTATGAAAATTGTTTATAAATTCTTCATATAATTCTTCTAGTTCTTCTCTATTATCTTCAAATATTTCTTTTCTCTTTTGAACAACCATAAAATTCAAATATTGTATATGCATCAAATAACTTAATTCATTAACTTTATCTACATATTTTTTTATTGTTTCTACGTTCAATCCACTTAATCTATTGCAAACATCATATGCACTTACTTTTTCACATTGGTAATAACTAATATTATCAGTTTGCTCAGCGTTCTCACTATTTGCAAAAATATATTCATTACCTGTTATAAGATCTATCATTTTTCCATCAACAAATTCACAATATATAGGCATACCACCTTGTCCATTAAATGTAACCACTTCATGAATTGTTTCTCTACCAAAAAGCGAGCGTTCTATATATCTTTCTCTATTTACTTCTTTATCGTTTTCTCCTAATTTAAATCTTGATTTATCATAACCAATATATTTTTCATAAAACACATCTTCTGGTCCATTCAAATAAACCTTATAATACTCTGTCTTCTTTCCGTTATTTTCCATAAAATCTTCCTCTTCATTTCATTTTTAGCACTACACCTATCCATACCCACATTTCATACTTTTTTTAAACCAAACTAACCCTTCTTTATCAATCACCCAATACCATAATTAAATAATCTTGTCCCATCTATATAAATAGTACCAATTACTTAGTCTTTTTCTTTACGTTAAACTCTTCATCATATGAATCATGAAATTCATCTATATATCTTCCATATAACTTATCTTTTTCTCTTTCCATACTCTCAAGCAATTCACGAGTTTTTAACATCTCTCCATAAAGTACATTATCCTTATATGCATTAAGTTTAAATTTATATATAGCATTAATATACATTGCAATCATATTTTCATCCATATTTTTTAACTGTTCATATACTTCTTCAGCATCACAAAAATATAACATCTTATAAGTAATATAATTTACTTTACTAGCATCTTCATACTTAGAAAAACTATATTCATCATTAGTAACTACATCATATAACTTACCATTAATATTCTTACAAAAAATACGTAAACTCTTATTATTATCTAACTTAATCTCACTACCATTAGTATTATTATTTAATACAACCATATAATAATCATTATTTAATTTAGGTTTATTTATATCTTCTAATTCATCATCTAATCTAGTAAAATATCCCTTAGTATACTTATCTTTAACATTATTTAAATAAAAATTATTAACATATTCTCTACATTTTTCTTTATTTTCTTTTTTTATTTCTTCAAGTAATAAAGCTTTAGCTTTTCTTTTTCTATCAATCATATAACGCTCTCTAGAACATACTTCAAGCATATTAACAAAAGAAATATAACCTTTAATTGCATCCTTATCCATATCTTTTAAACTTTTATAAACATTACTAGTCTTTTCTTCGATTAATCCCCAATAAGTAATTGTATCATATTCCTCTTTCTCACTAGGAAGTACATAAGTATACTCCCTATTAGTAATAACATCAAATAATCTACCATCAACTAACTTACAATAAACTTGTGTACAATACTTCTTGCTTCCATCATCACTTGTATAATATAACCTTCCCCTATCATAACGCTTATTTTCATCTTTCTTAAAAATCTCATCATCACAATTTAAAAATGCCCTATAATATCCATTTTTAAAATTATTAACATACTTATTTTCCATATTTATCTTCTCCTATATACTTTATTTATTTTATCAGTACAATTATTACCAAAAACCTCATTATATCTACCAGTAGATATATCCTCAATTTCCTCTATAATAGTATAATATTTCTCTAACCTAGAAATACTTACTAATTTCTTAAGTTCATTAACAACATCTTCTTCACATAATCCCTTTTTCTTATAATATGTAATATTAGGAATCAAATTTTTCTCCATATCATAATTATTAAATTTATTTCTAGATAAAATAATTTCCTTACCAGTAACTATATCATACATCTTTCCTTCAATTAACTCTCCGATTACCTTAACATCAATAACTTCTTCACTAGAAGCATTAACATTAATTTTTAATAAATTACCTTCACCACTAAAAATACTATTATTTAAATATAAATTATAATATTTATACATCATACACTCTCCTCTTGATTATCTATTATATAAAAAATATATATAAAGTCAAGAAAAAAAAGAACAAAAAAAGAAGAAATAATTTATTTTACTATTTCCTCTTACAAATCTATGCTTCATCTATTTGCAAATAATAATCTTCTAATAATTTATTAAGTACAAAAGGATCTTTCTCTTCTTCAACAAAACTTTCATTATTCTTTATAGTTTCTTTAAATACTTTAAAGTTATTAGTAGGTTCTTCATTACTATTTAAAAGAACCGCAAGAAAGTATTTACCACTTTCTATTTCAGTATCAAGTAGCAATCCATAACTTTTACCATCACTTAAAGTTACCATTTCATCTACTTTCATTATCTTCTTCCTCCTCTTCCTTTTGCAGTTTGTTGCTCTTCCTCATTCATATTTGGAGAAGACATATCTACAAATACTTTACCAGTTAAATCAATTATCTCACCAGTTTTTGCATCATTACTATTATCTCTTTGGAAGAAAGATAACCATTCATTATCAGCATCATCTGCTTTTACATTATTTTTTGTATCCACAGAGTTTTCTTTGATAGTGTTTTCTTCTGTATTTTCAATAACTTCTTCATTATTAATTTCCATAGAAGGTTTACTTTCATCAATATTTTCTACAGTTTCATTAATAGGTTCATTAGTTTCAGAATTATTATTTACATCTACTCTTATTTCTTCTTGCTCTTCTTCTTGTTTCTTTTTGGCTTTTTCTACTTTTTGTTTTTCTTTCTTTTCTAATAATGCAATTCTATTACCTATCTTTTGCAATTTAGCAAGAAGTATCTTTCTCTCATCATTAGATAATTCTTTATCTTCTTCAATACCTTTTGTAGTAATTGCAACATCAGGTAATACACCAATTAAAATATCATCATAAGTAGAAACATCTATTTTATCTCTAATTGTTTTTATTTGATTTTTATATTCAACATACTTACCACTTCTATTTTTATTTGAAATAATAGCACCAATTCCAGTTAAACCAATACCACCAATTCCAAATCCTAAAGCAGTACTAGATATCGAACTAACTTTTGCCATAGCAGCACTTGCCTTTGCAGCAGCATCTATCGCAAATTCTCCTAAAGTACCACCACCAATAGTCCAACTACCACTAATAGCATCAAATAATGCTCCTTTTCCAGTAAGTGTAGATATAACAGATGATAAACCAGTATTTGCTCCATGTAAAGCAACTTGTTCTCCAACTGAAGCAGTATGCCATAAAGAAGCATTATTTAACATAGAAGTTGCTAAACTAGATACTTGACTCGCTTTAGCAGCAGCCATAATTGCAGGTATTAGTTGATTAATAACAACAATCATAGAAACAGTAACAGCAGCAAGACCAAGAGCAATCAAAATTTGTTTTTTATGATCTTTAACCCATTTCCAACTTTTTTTAGCAACAACTTTTAAACCAGTTTCCTTCTTTACTTCAGGATCTTTTTCTTCCTCGCGTCTTGGAGGTAAAGCAGGTATAACAGATTCTGGTTTTGCAGGTTCACCTTTATTAGAATTAGAATTTAAACCATTATTATTAACAGGTTGTTCAGGCTTTTTCTCTTCTTCACGTCTAGGTGGTAAAGCAGGTATAGAAGGTTCACTCCTAACAGGTTCTGTTGTTGGATTATCATAACTATGTTCAGGTACAGGAGGTATAATAATAGGTTCAACCTTTATTTCTTCAGGTTTTACTTCAGGATCAGTATGTGTTAAATCATTTTCCATTTCTAAAGGTTTTTCTTTTGCAGGCATAACATCTCTTGATGGTTCATCTATTACTTCAACTTTTTTATCACTACCCTTTAACCTTTCAGCACTATTTAGTAATTCAACATACTCACTATCTAATTGCCATTCACCATATGGAATACCATTTCTCTCAAACTCATTTTCTTTAAACCTAATTTGTCTTTCTATCTCATCTAGTTCACGTGATTTTATATCTCTTTCTCTTTCTAAATTCGCCTTTCTACCAATTAAATCATTATACTCACTATCAAATCCCCACTCACCATAAGGAATAGCATTTGAATTAAAATAATCTTCTTTTTCTTTAATTAATCTATCAATATCATCAAGTTCTGTATTTAATTCACTAATAGTTAAATTTCCTTCATTAACTCTAGTATCATTATTACTAATAGTAGAATCTAATTTATTAAGTTCATTTTGTAAATTAACATATTCAGTATCAAATCCCCATTCTCCATAAGGAATACCATTACTTTCTAAATATGCCTTTCTCTCTTCAAGTCTACTTTCTAATTCTTCCCTAGTCATTTGTAACTCACCTCTAATTTAATTATAACACAAGTTTATAATTTTTCTACATTTTTTTAAAACTTAATATCTTGTTTTTAATATGACTACATTTTTTTACACCAATATTACTTGTATCTCCATTCAAATTCTTATTAAAAGATCTTACTTTATCATTATTTCTAAAAGCATTCATAACTATCTTTCTAATATTTCTAGCGTGCAAAACATCATTCATTTTAATAATACCAGTATTATTATCATAGTATCCAGCTTTAATAAGTTCCATAATATTATTATAATCTTCTTCTTCATACTTCAAATATTTCTTTAACTTATCATTAATACCAAGTTCCATACCAACATAAAAAATATAATCAAATCCTATATTAGAATAACTCTCACAATTATTACTAACATAATCATAAACCTCATCTATTAAATTATCAAAAAATCTCTTCTCTATTATACAACTATAATCATCATAAGTATCTTTCATTCTTCTTACAACATCATATAAATCATTAAGTAAATGAGTATGTAATTGTATATAATCTGCTAAAAAAGAATCATATAATCTAATTACATCATCAATTAAAAACTTTCTAATACCATAACTCTCTAACATATCAAAAGTATTAAATTTACTATGTATTAAACTAATTAAATCTATATTATTCTCCATAAATATATCATTAATTAAATTACTAGCATAATATTCTAGTGTAATATCACTATCACTAAAATCATCATACATGAATAAAAATCCCATACCCAATTTACTTCTAAGACTATCATTATTTTCTTTAGTCTTAAATATTTCTATTTCTACCCTAGTAGTATTATATATAGCAGTAAGCATAAGACTATACTTTAAATAGCAGTTATTATCTCTACACTTAGTAAAATTACTCATAATAATACATAATTCATTTCTATCTTTATCATTAATATTAGAATTAAGTATATTAGTAGCAACTTTATCAATAAAACTAATATCATCATTAAATTTAAATATTAGAAATTTTCCAAAAGTATAATCCTTCTTTAACTCTTCACTACAAAAATCATACATTCTCTTATCATTAGTTAATTTAATAACTTCTCTCATAAAACATCTATTGTTTTCTAAATTATTAAGTATTTCTTCATCAATATACTCTCCATTGATATAATCATAAACTAATTTATTAACTTTTTCCATAATAAACCCCCTCCAAAACTGCTAATATATTACCATACTATAACATATTTGTCAATTTTGCCAAAAAAACATACAGTGCAATAACTGTATGTTAAATAGATATATTATTCACCCATAGTACCAGTGATTTTATCACTTGCACCAGAAACTGAAACTTTAATTTCTCCTTCATAACTTAGTCCTTGTTCACCATCTTGTTTACCAGAACCATCATCATTTTCAAGATCAGTTGAAAGTTCATTTAACCATATAAGCATTTCAAAATGTTTAACTTCTCCTGCCTTAATTCTTACTTCATTTGCTTTTAAAGTATCACTAGGATCAACATTATGATTAAATAATTCAGTAACACCATTAACATTATTTAATCCAGGAACATTCTTCTTTAAGAACTTAGTATTATTTAAGTTAAGTTTATTCCAATTAGTAACATTATCTCCTTCTTTATTAACTTCATATATAGTATACATTAAATTATCAAATTCTGCATCATTTTTATTTTTAGTTGTATCAGTAATAGTAGTAATTGTACCTACTATAGCAGTATCATTTTTACCTAATTCATTACTTACATCAAATCTAAACACAGAACATACCGTATAACCTTTAGCATCTTTACATTTTTGATCAACTTCTACACCTGATTCACTATTTTGTTCTAATCCTCTTTTGTATGCCCACTCAGCAACATCAAAACTTGTAGGTATTAAATCATTTGCAGTAAGTGATGTACCTTGTACATAACTAATTGTAACAGTTGCAGCTTGTACAACAATTGTTTCTGGGTCAGTATCCATAGCAGTAGCAGTAAAGTACGCTAGTGAAGCTCCCATTATAGCAATAATCAATGTTAAAATACCTAATATACCAAACAAAATTCCCTTTCCATTTTCTTGATTCATTTTTATATTCCTCCTCTACTATCTAATATAATAATAACAAATATCTCTTAAAAATGCAATATATTTTTTTTAATTTACTAACTTCTTATTGTAGAAGTTACACCTTGTGTAGCATTGCTTACAGTACTAGAACTATAACCATTAAATGTTAAACTAGCAGTAAATGTACCAGTATCTGTTTGTGCACTACCAGTTTCTTGTATCCAGAACACCAAATAAAATGTATGACTTCCACTTGCAGAAAGCAACGTAGTACTAGCAGTTGCTCCCTTACTAGGATCAAGTACATTAGTAACAGCCTTTGTATAACCAGCAGCAGTAAACCCACTATTTGCAGTTGTAGATTTACTCCATTTTAAGTTAGGCATAGTATTAGGTGCAGTAAGATTCATAGTTCCTGTTATATAATATGGAGTTGTAGTTTTATTTGTAACCTTAACTTCATATACTCTACATACTAAGTTTCCATTACCATCAACACATTTATTAGTAGTACTAACAGCGCTATTTATATATGTACCAAGTTGTGGAATTAATTTCTTTGTATTATTAGCAGTTTCAGGTAACTTTTGAGTAATAGTAAGCTCTAGTGCAGTACTAGTAAAAGCAGATTCACCTTTAATCTTATTTGCATCACTAGTAACAGTAACTTGGAAAAACGCAAAAGATGCACCAGCAATTGCAACAACAATAGTTAATATACCAACAAGAACAATACTTATTCCCTTACCATCATTATTCTTCCTACTCTCCATCGTATCACTCCTATCTATTATCTATATATAATATTAACAAAAAAACTAAAAAAAAGCAATATGCTTTATATTATTTTTAAAATATTTTTAACCAGTCATAATAGTTTTATTCATAGTACCAGTAACTCTAGCGCCAATTGAAGAATTAAAACTAACAAAACCCGTAAAAGTACCTCCTTGTTCGCTATCTTGTTCTTTTCCAAGTTCACTAATCCAAAGAACAATAGTAACTCTCCTATTTTGTTTACTGGATAACTTAATAACTTCACCAACAGTTATATCTTCTTTTCCTGCTGGAGTAACAGGTTGTAAAACCTTGTTATTATCATTTGGGTCAATAACCATAAACTTTAAATTTTCTATTTGGTCACTTTCATATTTAAATGTTAAATATCCTTCTTGTTCTTGCCCTATATTGTCTATTTCAATATCATATGCAATACAAGCACCATTATTTGCATAATCTAAACATCTATTATTATATGCTTTTTCTATATCTTCATCCTTAGTAGGTAATAACAAAAATTCTGTATATCTAGGAATAATCTTTAAATCCATCTTTAAATTAATAGAACTAACAGATATATTATCTTTTTTACTTTCTGCCACACTAGCATTAAAATATGCTAAAGATGCACCTATACCCATAACACATAAAGTAAGAATACTAACTAAACTATATACATTAATCTTTATACCCGTTTTCTCTTCCATAAATATCTCCTTACCCTACTTACTATCTATTAATATGATATCAAAAATCAAACAAAAAATCAATAAAATGTGGAAAAGTAATTAAAATATGTTGTAGTGTTACAATTGATGTGACACCATTTCTATATACAAAAAGCGATAGATACT
>OIYG01000443.1_pt1 | contig 41200 bp, 68 predicted proteins | sample 1587861 | NCBI WGS metagenome assembly OIYG01 (sample SAMN03283272) | human gut metagenome | biome: human-associated habitat; material: feces | host: Homo sapiens | place: Peru | collected 2012
GCAGGTCTCCGTCATTTCGTAAATACACATCTATCTCTTCAATTCTTTTGTTGTCTAATCTCATTTTCATATAAATATGAGTTCCATATGTATGTTCTACCAACTTTTCTGGCATATTGTTTCCTCCTGATACTTTACGTTTCATTACAACTTATAGTCTCTGCATAAATCCAACACTGTATCAATAATATTCTGTACGGAATCAATTCCATACCCACTTAACATATCAAACGAAGAATTGTCAGATTCGTATACTAAATCACAATAATGACACCATCCATCTTCTTCGTTATTAACAAATGTAATCTCAAGATTAACTTCGTTTGTTAATGGATATTGCCAAGCTCTGTCATCAAATGATGTTGGTCTATTCCCATTTCCACTCCACATTTCATGGTTCATCTGATTAAAAAAATCTTTTACAATTTTTTCTGCTGTTTCTCTTTTCATTATCATCACTCCTAATTTTGAAATCTACGTTTCATCTACCTACCACTGTGTCTTTTTTAGTTTTCCATTCTTATCAAATTCCCAGCCTAAATTTTTAAGCTGCTCTTTAAATGACAAATCATACCAACTTCTATTTCCGTCACAGAATGATGAAGCTGTATGAGCGTACAATTTGTTTTTTCTCAACCAATGTTCCATTGTATCTTCATCTTCTACAGGACTAACATAATGAAATTCTTCGCCATATCCGACTGTTACAGTTTTTACAAAATTAGCATTTTTATCAAAAACAATAAAGATTGATTTCTGCCTTGCTTCTTTCTGATTCTGGATTCCAAAATGTTCATTAAGCCAATTATCAATAAACATTTCATTCTCTTCCTTTTCTGCATCTTGCCGTTCTGCTTTTAAATGTTCTATGCTTTGCTCATAAGAGTAAATTTGAGCATATAACCGAGCCATATAATCACGTTCCTTTTGAATCTGTTTATCTATTTCTTTTACTGTCTTCATAATTTCCTCCAGTTCTAAAAACTGCTGTTTCATCTACATAATTTTTATATCGTCCAGTTTGTTTCCAACTCTTTTAACTAGCCATAAATCCTTTGTAAGTCTACAAATAGGCTGATATCCGTTGTATTCAAGATAATTTTTCCCCTCTTCTGTGTTTTCACACCATGTTTTTACAATCTTCATTTACATCTACCTCACTTTCTACACTTCTATGCACTTAATTGACCATTCAGGATGGCTGTTTAGAATACATTCAATCTGATTTTCACCATATAATTCGTCACACCAAAACATTGGATAACCGAGTTCATCTACAATCGCTGTTTTGTACATAATTTCCACATCACTTTCTATTAAATTTCTTCTTTTCGCTTTGTTTTACGACTTCAAAATATCTGTAAAGTTCATCTTTCCATGCGACAACACCGAAATATTCTTTGTGATATGATCTTAGTCCATCAAAATCTTCGTCTTTTAACGCAAGATTATATGACTGTTCCCATAATCTATTCATTGCATCTATTGCTTCTTTTTCTGTGTCGTATAACCATATGTTTGTGTCTCCTGCTTCTCCAACCCAGTAACTAACTACTGCAAATTTCATAATCTTTTACCTCACTTTCCGTTTTTGAATCCTGCAACTAATAAAGCCCATAACCATTCATTATTTTATCCGTACCTCTCCATCTATGAAGAGATTCTAATGCTGCATCTATAATATATTGTTTCTCTTCTTCATTAATTAAATTATTTACGTTTAATTCCGAATCACAGCTATATGCTGTATATACTTCGAGAAACAATTTGTTAAAATTATCTGTTCCTGCATCAAAATGAACATATGCTATAATATGCTCATATTTATCTGATTCTGGATCAGTTAATTCTTTCCACCATTTTGCATTTTCATCTGGCGTTTCCATTTGTCTTTCTAGGTTGTTTTCTAGCTTTTTAATTCCGTCTGGATTAATTTCTATTTCTGCATAATCCACAATGGCATTGTCCAAACATCTTCTGCAAAAATTTTGTGTTGGATAGAAGAATTCACTTAGTCTATCTTTCGTTATTTCCGTTTTCATATATATTCACATCTCCTTTTGCTCTACAAAATCATCGTTTCATTCTGTTTCTTTTGTGTAATTTTTGCATTTTTCTTCATTGCAATGGAGAAAAGGAATAACTTCTTGCCTGCATTTTTCACAAGTGTATTTGTAGTCAGGATGGTCAAACACATCTCCATGATAAGATGTCACATCTTCTATTAATAAAAATTTACAATCCATCATATATTTTTTTAATATCCTTTCTGGTTAAATCAGTTTTATATCTATATTTGTAAATCCGTCATTTCTTTCAATTTCTTGTACCTGTTTATCTGTCAATCCAAACACAGTAATCAAAACATAGCTCATTTCAAGTAAAGCTCCGTGATTATTTATATTAAATTCATTTTCCTTTATCTTTTTACACATTTTTGCGTACCTATTTTGATATGCAATTCTCATTTTCTCCCATTCTTCTTGGACAGCGTTCATGGTTATACCTCCATAATTCTATCTAATATATAAGTGCAGTTTCCAATTATAAAACCATTTTCAAAGTATACAATTTTATTTTCTGTTTCTGTATTTACTTGTAAATACACTTGTTGTTTTCCATCAAAGAAAACTAATTCATGTGGTTTTACCTGGTGTAATACTCTATAGAACGTTCCGTCATTCATACTATTAACACGTTTCAACTTAAATACAGCCTTACCTTGCATCTGTTTTAATTGCTTCTTTAATTCTTTCCAATTAGTTGCATTAAGCATAAATTTCCTCCGTTTCTAAATGAAAATCTTGTTTCAAGTCTATTGCACATCCCATTTTACTTCATATCCAATAATCTTCTTTCCGGAATCACAAGCGTGTACAACTACTGCTCCGCAATTATCACACCATAAAGAAAAACTATTGACTCCTGCACCCATGCGATTAGCACCACCACGTTTCATCTTTGAACCACACCATATACAAGTACATTCGTTTGGTATCTGCATTCCATTATTTACAACATTGTTAATTTCCATAATCATTACCCTTTCTAAATCAAATCATCAACTTCAATTACATCTGGGTTATCACTAAACCATGAATCGTTTTCTACAATCTTTTTCAATTCAATAAAATCTCTTTCAGAATTGAAACAATCATTATGTTTTGAATAAACTGTCTTTACTTTTTCTCTTGCATCTTCATAAGATTCTGCCTTTACCATTCCTACAGCTAATTTATCAATTCTATATGCGTATAAATTTGTAATATCCATGTATATCACTCTCCAATCTCAAATAATTCGTCACCGGAATAATCCATCATATCTTCTATTACAGCATGAGCAAATTCTTCTGCATATTCCGACCATAATTTATCTTGTAATTCTTCTGGATTCATTTCTTTGAGTCCATAATCTTTTATGAATTTCTTCATAATATTTTTCATTCTGTATTCATAATTTTCTTCAATCGTGTGGATATGCATAATTTACACCTCCTGCATTTCCAATTCACTATAAGGAAATCCGTATCTTTCCAAAAATGCTTCCTGCTTGTCCTTGTACCCCTCTAATAAATCATTCAAATCTAAATGCTGCCAATCCACATAATCAAAAAGACTTTCAGCAAGATTTACATGACCCTGTGCTTCTACCATGAAATCTTCTGTTGAATAGCAATTTTCCAACATATTTTCGATTTCTCTTTCTGTTAGAAAATCCGTATCAATATCAATGTCGTTGATAAAAATATCTGGAATATAGATAATATTCTCCACATTGTTCAGATCAAATTTTCCTTTATAGATAGTACAGTCTTGACCGTCTGAAAATTCAAACAGATCTTTTAATGCCTTTCCGCATTCAAGTTCCTTTCTAAGATACTCCTTTGTAATTCCACTCATTTATTTATCCTCCAATCTAACTTTGTAATTCTTCTATCGTTTCACACAATCTGACCAATACAATTTTGATCGGATTGTCATTACTTATTTGTGACAGGCTATCATATAGGAGCTTTTCTACTTCCTCTCTATTCTCTTCATCATCATACCCATCGGACAAACAATCAAAAATCCGTTTTGCTAATTTTCCATTATCCATAGCTCAAACCTCCTCATAATCTTCCAACAATTCTTCCAAATTTCTCTTCCTCCACCTATGTAAACATCTATCTCCAGTTAGGTTCTTTACTGGTTTTGGAAGTGGTTCGCCTGTGAAAAAATTTCTTTCCCAGTACATATACTGTTTGACTGTATTGTGGTAGTGTCCATCATTATGTACTTCTATGTATTTGTTTCCATTCCGTTTATTTCTATATATTTTTATAACTGTTTTCATAAAATCACCTATTCTTTTGTTTCTCTGAAATACATACTATATTTGACACCTGCTTCTTTTAATTTCCATTCAACGGATTCATGTCGGAATAAAGATTAATACACTTTCGTTCTTCTACCATAATTATTCTCCTTTTCTTTAATAATCTTCATTAATGCATTCATTTATTTCACTATAATATTGACCGTCATATCCTTTTTCATCAATTTCTCCCAACAATCTTTTTCCATATTTTATTCCTTCCTATTTGTGTAATATCATCTCCATTTTTCCATCATTGACTACTATGTCTAAAAACCATACTGCTCTATATCTACCTATATCATTCTTGTGTAATTCATACCATTCTTTATGATTATGATCTACACCATCTTTTCTAAACCCAAATACAAAACTTTCCGTACTTATACTTCCATCTTCTAATTTTTTGTCTATTCTATATTTCCATATAATAAATAAATCGCTTGCATAATGTTCACACCAACGACCTGCTTCCTGAATTAACTTTGTTAAAATAGAAGAACAATTTATTTTCCAGTTACCTTTTAATGGATTAAAATAACCAGTCTCTCTTTTAATCCCTGCCAATGCCTCTTTCAAATCTTTTATTTGTTCATCTCTATATTCAATTTCAAAAAAATTTTCCATATCTACTGTCTCCATTTCTATGCCGAATTCAGTTTTTAACACGTTTATAAATTCTGCATCTCTCTTACAATATTCTTGTAAGAAAACTATAGGCTCGCATGGTGCAAGCCTAAAATGTAAGTCCTCTCTAATACTATCGTTCATATATGTTGCTATATCGTCCAACACTTCTTGAGATAAACTTGTATTTTTCATTCGTTCTCCTTTTCTAAATATTTCCAAGAATCCATTGTTCCGCAAAATCAAGTACAGCTTCAGGAAGTTTAGGTTCTTCACTGTAGTTAAATGTATTTCCAACAAGTGTTGCTTCGATTTCCGTTTCTTCCTGGTATGTAATTCTGTATGTTCTCAACTTTCCAATTTCTCTTATCAATTCGATCCTCAATACATTAATTCCCACTTTCATTTCTCACTTTCCATTGCTAATTCAATCAGTTCATAAATTTCATCTTTGTTATCTAACATAAACTGTGCAAATCCATCATCGTCACTCTCTCTTCCATCAATTAAATTTCCGTCATCATCATAAATCCAACGTTCCCACATTGAATCTTCAATAATTGTTGCATTAATTCGCTTTCCGTTATATTCAATCTCAGGATCACTCCACTCGTTATGCCATATAAATCCAATATTAGGAATCCCATACCAATCTGGAAGTTTTTTCATTGGAAATGTAGCAACTCCATCTTTTACAATAAAATCTCTTTCTATTGTACTAATCATATTTTATTTCCTTTCTTCCTATTTACATTCTTCTAATTTAACAATAGTCCAGACTTCCCATTCATCACCGGTGTCAATACATGACTGCCAATTGTCCTGATAATCCAATTCACAATCAATTTCCTTTTCTCTTTTGCGAACAAAATCAATCATTTTCTGCCTACATGCTTCATACGATCCAATATAATCAATATCGAATTCTACACCGTTATAGGCATGATGCCATATAAGAATGTAATCTCCACCTTTTGCATTATATTCTTTAATCTCTGTTACATAAAAATTGTTAGCTGCATCATATGGATTTTCATTGAATATAATAGAAAGTCTATTTTCATCATTACATTCTAATTTAAAATCGCTTTTATAATAATAAGCAACTCCAGTACATCTTTCGACTGCTTGTTTAAATGCCGATTCATGAGAATCAAACACTGTAAATGTAGGTTCCGTATAATTCTCATCATTCAATTCACAAAGTAAATACCGTAAATTTGATGTCATCATATTAATTTCCTTCTCCTTTATAAGCTTCTTCTCCATTGATAATTAATTTCATTTTTTCGTTTTCTTTTTTATTTGAAATCGTTCTTTCATTAGGTGTTCCGCAAACTGTAATTTCAAAATGTTTATCATTGAATCCTTGTAAATTTGTTTTCCATCTATTCTTATTTCTCTTACAAGTTGTGCCATTAAAATCAACTATCATATAATTACCTTGCATTTTTTAAGTTACCTCTGTGCCTCCAAGATTTGTGCCATACGTTCCTGGCTCTATTAGATGTAAAAAGCTTGTTGTCATTTCTAATGTCATATCATTTCACCTCTTCCCATATATCAATCAATCCAGGCAGTACATATCCAAGATCAATCCATGAAAATTCATTGTATTCTTCAAGTTCTTTTAATTCTTCTTCTGTTGGAATTTTTGCTCCCATAATTCTCAGAACATCATTTTCGCTTCCACCAGCTTCCAATATTCTATGTAATGTCATTTCTAAAGCACCTGAAATATCAGTACTTCCTTTTTGTGCAATTGCATTCCGTGTCCAATATTCATGACACATGTGAAATTCAATAATAACTTCATCTTCTTCTAATAAGTCTTTTAATTCAATCATTTTGTTCACCTAACCTTTCTAATAATTTCTTTGCATTGTTTACAAACTGCTCTTCTGAAAGACCTCTCATACACATTTCTATAAAATATCCTGTAGGAATACCACATTCCTTTGCATCTTTGACGGATATTTTATTTCCCTTTTCAACAATTCTCCGTGCAAATTTTCTCCAATTATCTTTTGGTATTTTCATTCCGTGTTTCCTCCACACCCATCTTCAAATGTCCTATTCAAAAGTTTCATTTTACATTCTCTCTTCTAACAAATAAGACAGATACATCTCTGCATCTGCCTTATTATTCTCTTTATGAAACTAATATTTCATTTACCAATTTTTTCAATTTCTCTCTGTTTTCCATGCTCTCTGATATGTTCGACAGTATCTTCGGAAGCTCCGTTCTGCTTACATCTTCTTGCCAACCGTTCCCACATATTAAGATTTTTCCACCGTGGTTTATTCTTCTTCATTGTTTTTTCTCTCCCTTTTAACATGCTATAAATTCCAGGCAACCCAAACATTCATTTTTCTGTTTCATTTCTAATGCTTTTTTCATAGCATATAAATAGCATTCATTTCCTGTATCAAAGAAATTATCTCCATCAAATTCTATTTTTCGTTTTACAGATTTAATAGAGCTATCACAATCCATATTTTCATATGTTGCTTCAAATAACCACATTATTTTCTCCCTTCTAAATTACAATTTCATCTACTCCACTTCCCTACTTTGTTTCCATTGATATCCATACATACTCCAGATGTTCTTCCACATGCAATTTCTGAACAAATATTTGCAAGAATTCTATTTATTTCAACAGATTCCCAATAATTACTTTCGCTTCCATCATCCGGATCACAAAATGCTACGTTGCTTGTTTTAATTTCAATTTTTAACATAACTTTCCACCTCATCACTTTCTAATCTCAATACTAAATCAAGCACTTTATCTCTCCATTTAATATTCTGAACTGCCTTTCGCAGCGTTTTCTTTTCTTCAAGCTTACCTGGAATAATTTCAATTCCATATTCTACAAGCTGTTTTGTTGCTTCAAGTAGCAATTCTCTTGCCTGTGCATCAGGACAATATCCCTTTCCTCGTGGGTCTGCAATTCCTGCCTTGACATATTCTGGATAACATAAGTCAATAAACCGTGGCAGTTCATTATCCAAATCCATCATATAAGTCATACTTGGTTCAAGAATCCGTTTTGGCTTTCCATTTCCACCTCTTTTCCCCATCATTTCTGCAACTTCTTCTGTCTCATAAAACTCATTTTCCAAAAGGATTTTCCTTTCGATTTCTTCCGCATTTTCTTTGACTGTTTCATAGAATGCCTTTGCATTGAAGTAATTGCTTTTCAACTTTGCAAGAAACTTTCTATCATAATTAATCTGTGGCAACATATTGCTCACCTTCCTTTTAAATCAAAAACATTCTCTGATATTCTGGATTTCTCTTGTGATTAACGAAAATTGGTTTTCCGTTATCAATAGTCACAGCTCCCCAAGGATCTGTCATGAGTGGATTTTTCTTCCATCCTTCAGGTATTTCAGATACAACTTTCATACATTTTTCTTTTGCAACTTCCATTACATGTTCTATTTTCTTTTCGGTTGCACTTTTGCCTTTAGCAGCTTCAAACAGTTCTATACAAGCTTCAATGATTTTCTTTCTGTTTTCCTCTGTATCTTCAAGTAGCCAATCAAAATTAATTACATTTCGTTTTCTATCATCACTTAATTTTTCAGTTGGATTATATATGCCGTAACAGCTATTTTCTGAATCATGTACATAAGTATGACAACCAATATAAGTTTCCATAACTTTGTCTGTACGCCCATGCTTGTACCAAAGATAAGGAAGTGAGTTCTTACCTCCTGGATTTTCACAGTGTACAATTTCTATCACCATTGTTTCCTGTTTTGCATTTTTGCCTATTACATATACCCATGTACTACCAAAATCTCTTTTTTCAATTTCATACTTCATCATATCAATGACCTGCCTTTCCTAATTCTTTTACTGCCATATATGCACCATATAAAATATATTTACATGTATACGCATCTACATATCCAATTTCTCTTTTTCCATTTTTCAAAACATGGAACCTATTACCGCATTCAATACTAATTTCTACAGACATATCGTAACCGGAATTCCTGATTTCATAGAGGTAATAATCAATCATTTTGCATTCCTCTTTTTCGGAATCGTCTAAATAGCCAACAACTCCATCCTGCCATTTGATATGTTTAAAATCCATATTAACCTACCTTTCTAACTAAATAAGTGTTTCCGTTATGTTTGATATCTACCCAACCTTCGCTTTCTGCTGTGTACCACAACTGTTCGAATTTTAAATAGTCTTCCATTTCAGGTTTATATTTAAATGGGAAATGTTCATAACCAAAATCATGCAAGACATATCCTTTCCACCACTCGTCAGCAAATACACCGTTTCCGTTATTATATTCTTGCGTTTCCTCATCAAAATTAATGATGATGAAATCGCTTCCAATTATCTCGTCCAACAAATAATGCCGTGACAATAATTCAATGATTTCTTCTTCGTGGTCATTGAAAAGATCGTTAAGCTGAATGATATTTGTTAATTCATCTCCGACAGGTGAATCAACTATTATCCATTCATCATTACCTAACATATTTTTTAATTTCTCTTCATCCATAGGCAATGTAATTGTATGGTCATTGTTGAAATCAACCATTGTATCTTTTGTTATATTTCTAATTGTGATTTCCATTTTTTATTCTCCTTTCATCAAAAAAAGACAGCTAAAGAATTATTCTCCAACTGCCTTTAAATGAGTTTCTTCCTATTATAAAGAGCATAGCAATTCGCCTAACTGTTTCGCTTCTCCAACCATACAGATAGCGGTTGCTTTGCTATCCTTTGAGCCATTCTTCCGTGTGAAGTGGTTCACAAGATATACTTTATCAGGCATTTCTTTGCCATCGACTGTATAGTGACCAATTTCTACGGTTGTTTTGTCACCAAGTTTTCCGAGTTCCTTTGTCTTTTTGTAGATAAATTCTTTAGCCATTTTATTCATCCTCACTTTCCTTAAAATTATATTCTGGGTAAACATCCCCAATATTCCATCCCTCTTCAAACCAACAATGGTCTGAAATCTGTGGAATGTCCACAATGATGTGATCGGCAAAAGTTTCTTTTACTGTGCCTTTGTAAAAGACCCCATCAAGCTTGCACCGAACTTTCTGTCCTGTCGAAAACAAATATTCTAAATTTGCCATTTGAAACCTCCTAATCTTTCAAATTATATTCCTTGCTAAGTCTCTTTGCGATTCCACCACAAATTTCTTTATCATGTACTGGAATCGACAAAGACTGTTTCCGTTCCCAAATTTCATGTCCGGTGTTAGACCGTGAGAATTGAAATCCATTCTTTTTCAGTTTCTTGCGAAAATCATTCGTAGAAACTGGCTGCAAACGTCTACTCATGTGTATACCTCCTTTCTTTCCGTTTATCAATTAGACCACCTCAAATTCCTTGAGGATCAAATCCAGTAGCTCCTTACTTTCCGTTCCACCGTTCTCGGAATCCTCTTTGAGATTCTGAATTAACACGGTCATATCTTCGGAAAGTTTTCCTCTCCTTTTCGACCGTGTAAATTCCTGGAACATCTCCATCGAAGAGTCATTGAGTTCCTGTTCTGTCATTTTGCATCTCCAGTGGTCATTGGAATAAGATGCGAGTTTCTTAAAAAAGTTTAAGTCTAACATTTTTAATTTCCTTTCTTTTGTGCTTGGTTAATAGTTACATTAATATAGCCAAGAGAGCTATATTGTTATATTCTCCCTTGGCTATATGGTATCTAACTATTATGTATGTATTAAACTGCTTTAGCTTTCGCCTTTGTCTTTTTTGTATTTTTATTGACAACGAAAGGATTTTCCATTTCATATTTAACAATCTGAGACAGAAAATCAAAAATCTGTGCCTGTGTTTTTGTCATTATATTCTCTACAAAGAATTCAGTTCCTTTGCATTTTCGAACCAGTATCTCCTCCATTTCTTCTGTTCTGCCTTCGTAATATGCATACATTGATTTTAATGCACGAATAATCTTTGCTGTGTATGCTTTTCCGTTGTATGTATCTGCATATCCATTCCATTCCAACTTACCAAGCAAAGTAAGCATAAAATCAAGTAATTCTGCCTTACCACCTTTAATCCATTTGATTCCATCGGAAATAGATGTGAAAGTTCCAACAACATTGTCCGTTTCATCATCTCCCTTGATTGCTATATTATGTTTCTTACAGATATCATGTAATGCAACATATTCTGGCTTTTTGGCTGCTAAAGCTGCATGGTAAATATCCATTGGTTGCATTTTTGCCCTGTCACTTGACTGACTAAGAAATAAATCAATAGCATCTTCAAGTGAACATTCCATAACTTCCACAACTACACTCTCTTTCTTTGCCTTGAAAGCACCATAAATTCTGTGCTGTCCATCAATACAAAGAAGAATTCCATTGTAGAGTAAAACCTTTGGCTCATCCCATTTATATGAGTTATAATTATTTCCAATCGAATAAGCTCTTTCAAGTTTGATTCTTCTCTGCCAATCAGGGATGTGGATCTGCATTGGATCTATAACCATGAGAAGTTTATCTCCAATCCGTGAATTGTTCTTTGCAGTTTTCACCAAGTTTTTGATTAACAACTTTTCGTTTTTACCTGTAAACTCATTGCTTTCTCTTACTTACTGCATTTCCTTTTCTGCTTCTTTCGCTTTCAAATAAACTCTTTTACACATAATTTCTTCTACCTCTTTCTTTAATTTTTCTTTTTTATTTTGCATTTGCGGAATTTTCCGCATAAAAATAACACCCTACGTTGTGTAAGGTGTTATGATTGACAGTTTTTGTCTATTTCTTTTAACTTTTTTAATTTACATTTGCCTTTTTTACAAGCTGAACTTCATATCCCAACGCATCTATAATACTTGAGAACATATTCATTGATGCATTGTGAGTCTTTTTCTCAAACCGTGAAATTGCCTGTTGACTATTCCCTGTCATTTCTGCAAGTTCAGCCTGAGAAATGTTTTCGCTTTTGCGAATCTCAACAATTTCATCAATCAACTTATCATTGTTGTCTGCCACATAATAAGTTTTTGATGGCATATCTTTTCTTTCTGTCAGTTCTATGTTGCCTTTTTCAATCTCGACAGCTTCAAGTAAACCTCTCATTGTATCTTCAAAAAATTTACTCATAGATCATTCCTCCTTTAAGAAATTAACTACTGCCTTAAATGCCTTTTTCTCATCTGGTGTAATATCAGATTTTTCATCTTTACTGTACACATTGATAAAGTAAATTTTATCCTTTAATTCAATATCTACATATAATACTCTTGCGCCACCACGTTTGCCTTTTCCTTTGTTTTCCATTGGAACACGAATTTTTCTTAATCCACCAGTTCCTTTAATGGCATCTCCTGCTTTTGAATCTTTTAATAAAATATTCTCTAATGCCCTTAAGTTTTCATCGGTTAAACCAAGCTCACGCCACTTTTTAGTAAACATAGGTACTTCAATAAATGTTCTATTCATATCATTTTACCTTTCTCTTTTGTATATACATATTATACATCATATTTGATGTATTTTCAATATGCAACTATAGAACAATCCGTGTTTCTTCTATAATAATGCAGATCACCTCCCTATTACATTTTTCTTTTGCCTTTTCAGGTCTACAGTATTTATCACAGAATGATTTCGCTTCTGCAAATTCTTTATCCGTCATAAGACAAGAAAAATATCTGTTCTTCTCGTCATGTGAAGAACTTATGGTGTCAATGTCATTTCCGAGACAGAAATATTTGAATAATTCTGCCTTTTTGTTGCTGATGATGAACGTCCGTTCTTTTTGTTCTTCGTGGTTTCTGATTGCATCATAGAGTCTTGCAGAACCATCTTTCATATAGATTTTCATTTTATTTCCTCACTTTCTTCTTCTCCGTTTGCCAACATTTCAAGCTGGCGTTTCAGCCTCATCAAGTTTGCGTTTGCAGCCATGATTTTATTGTCGAGTTCCTGTGCTTTCCGTGCTGTTGGAATCATGTCTCTGATCAGACGGATTCCACCTATCTTATACAGTTGAGCAATTTGCGTTTTGCCTTCTGTATTTGAAATTGACGGATGAAAAGTATAGACAAATTCAATGTCTTTATATTCCTTTTCTGTTACCTGGTTTCCGAGTTTCTCTTCAAATTCATGCTTCATCATGATTATTCACCTCCTTAAATTCCTAAAATATACGGCATGATTAATCTATGAGCTTCGTCATACCGGAAATTTTCTTCGTTTCCATTGTAGAATTCCGGCACTACTTTGTCTTTTGCCTTTTTGATTGCAAATTTTACCAATGACCGTGGTAATCCGAAATCATCAGCAAGTATTTTGATTTCTATTTCCCATGATTTCATTTTGCGTTTTCTCCTTTCTACAGCATTACTCCAAAGTAATTAAACATAATTACAATGAGAATGTATCCAATTATTAATGTTACTGGTAGCATGAAAATTTTAAATAACTCACTTTTTACCTTGCGTCTGAATCTTTTTTCTCTTGCGGTCATTTGCTTTTCCCTCCTATTTTTGAGTATAAAAATAACAGCCTTATTTTTGGCTGCTAACTATCTGTCATATATATTCTCGCTTTTCGTGGCGTACAATTCTGTTCCATCCGAAAGCATAAAAGCAATTTCGCTTCCGTTTGTATTCCAATCAGTAATTTCTAAATTAGAATACATATATGGTAATGACCAATTATTCTGCTGATACCGTGTAGATATAATAGTATCATCTATGATTTCGCTTGTTGAATTGTCATGCATAATCAATGCACAACCATCTCCAACTTGCCAATCTTCTGCGCCATCGAATGACCAGAGATTTCCGTTTGTATCTTCAACGGTTACTGTGTCATTTTTAATCTCCGTTACTGTCGTTGACAGCGGATAGAGATGTTTCTGCTGATTTGCGTTGTAGAGCTGGCAAATTGTTTTATCTGCCGTGGCTGCTATGATTGCAAGTAAAATTATGAGACAGATCGTTTGGAATTTTGTGAAATTTTTCATAGAGATTCTCCTTTCGCTTTGTAAAAATGGGTATAAAAATAGCACCCTGGTTTTGCATTTAGGGTGCTGTGAGTACTACAGATTTTCTTTTTTCTTTTGAAGTTCCGCAAGTTTGGCTTGCAGAATATCAATTTCACTTTGTAGTTTGGCTTCTTGAATGGATTTTTCATCTACCCATTCCATTATGTCTCCTGGCTGTACTTTGAGATATGCACAAACTTTATCTATTGTGTCAATAGTGACAGATTTGTTCTGTGAAAATCTAGTTGGCATATTTTTTGAAATACCTGCTTCACATAAATCTGAATATTTTTTCCCCTTTTCTTCTAGGATTTTCCCTAATTTGTAATATACAATCAATTTGCCTTACCACCTTTCATGTTATATTACTATATTATCACAATTTTATGTGATTATCAATTAATTTCCTTTCCGTTTCGGCTCGTGCCATCATCAGTACATGGACTTTTACCATGTAGACAGAAAAGGCAGTTTATACTCATGCCTAGGAGTTTTGATTTGCGTTACAAAAACCGTTTTATATCAGGAAATGAATATGCAGATCTTGCAAAATTTGCTTTCTGCTTTGCAGTTGTTCCCCATGATGTCTGTGCAAGGTCATTTGCATCGTTTGTCATTTCTTTAATTGCTTCTTTTTTAGCTTTTGCATGTTTGATTGCCATGCTTCTATCAGACATTTATTTCACCTCGACTTTCTCTTTTTTATTTGCCTTCTTAGATTTTTTCTTAGAAGATTTTTTAGCATATTTTTCTACAAGTACAGACGGAATATCTGCTGGTTTAATTGTTCCTGCTTCTACCATCCATTCAAAAGCCACACCATACATATTCTTGAGTGCATTTGTAGCGTCATATTTAAGAGCTTTTGTACCGTTGGAATTTATGATCACTCTATTGTCAATCTTTTTACCGATTGATTCTAAAACGGCAGTTTCAAATGCTGTATCTGCAATATCTAGTTTATAGTTCTTGAAGAAACTCCGTGAAGCAAGTTTTACAGCATCGAGATCAGAAGCGTCTTTAATGGCTTTTCTGAACGCTTTGTCGTGAGCTGTATATTCAAATGTTGCCTGTTCTTTGAGAAGTTTCTCCCATTCAAGCTTCAAGCCCTCATTAATAGTCACGTAGTTTTCACGCATCTTTTCAAGCTCTTCTTTTGAAACATCAATGGATGTACCCTTTTCAAGCATATCATTAATGCCTGCAATGCTATTTTCGTTAGTTGCAATCTTAGCAGAATAAACCGTATTCAACTCAGCTTTTTTGATGATTACACGGAAAAATTCAGATGTTCGTGAAGATAAAGTTCTTGCAGCCTGGAAGAAATCCACGTTCTTGTTACCTGTCATTGTGTTAGTTGTATTGTTAGCCATAATATCTCCTTCTCTGCGTCTTGGATTTTGCGGACGAGATTTACGCAGTTCGCCCAGTTAATTATCATATGCCATTATTGGCAAAGGCTATGCTGGGAGTCGAACCCAGATGCTGCTTTAAGCAGTTCGCCTGTTCTTTCTATAGCCTTGTATCTTCTATCGCCCACAGGTGGAATTAGATACACTCGTAGCTTTTTGAGATCGCACCACCTTATAGTTATTGCGTCCTAGGTCTTGCACCAAATACCGTGTCACAAAGTCTATTTGAATAAACTTTCAGCATCCTGACTTTTCACTATCGCCTTATGGACTATGGTTACTTTACCCCTTCTAGCTATCACCATAGTTTTCTAGCATTTTTCCAGTAATGCTAGTACTTTTTATGTAGGATTCGTGAGAGTTGGGGACTCACTTAATCTATTTTTGCCCCGTTTTTTTATGAACCCATTTTTTCACCGAATTAGTTCCATGATTTCACCCATGAGTTACTTCTGAAAACAAAGATTTTCACCCGTAAGTTACTAATCTTTTTCTAATCCAGTGATAGATTTTTAAAGAACCTATAAAACTTTGTGGAATTTTTGCACGACTTATGCTAGAATAGACTTGTGGTGTGCTAGACTAGCATAGGTCGCACTTGTTGCATGTTATGAGATAAACTCTATGTAATCCGTATCATTACTAAACAACTTGTACTTGTTTAGCCACGGAATATATCCCATGCAACCGTAGGAAGTATAATAATATTTATACATATCCTATCCACTCTCCTCTCATTAGATTGACGGAAAAGTTTTAATCACGTACAAACTTTTTAACGTGCTAACCGTCTACTATTGAGAGGAGTTACTATTTAATTATCTGTCAAGTGGTTGTCCTCTTGACATCTTTACTGTATCACAATTTTATGTGATTGTCAAACACTTTTTTGTGATATTTTTTCAAGTCATTGACACCTTGCTAGTGAGTATGCAGAGCCTTAACACCTTGCAGTGAGCGTCCTTATTAACTTGAATACATCATATCACATATAATTGTGATTGTCAACTATAAAATTGTGAATTAGAAATGATATATTGAGAACTGATAGAACTGAATGTCTATCGGTTGTCCTCTTGACGCTTTTACTATACGCCCATTTTTATGGGATTGCAATATATTTTTTGGGATTTTATTCGTTTTGGCATGTTGCACAATTTATGGATCTAGTTTTTGTGCAATTTTACTAACTGGGAAAATCAGATCCGAAAATAATAGACAGCGTGTCGAGAAATAGATAGATATATATTTTTTGTATAGTAATGAACTAGATATATAATTTTTATATAGTAATAGACATATTAATATAAAAGTGTCTAAAAAACGATAAAACAAACAAAAATGCCTATATATAAATACATTTTCTAAAAATATACATAATGTTGAGAAAAAGAAGTCCCATTTTTTTGCTTTATATAGAAGATAAAATTTCGATTTCATTAGTCAAAAAATGCGTAAATATAACAAAAGTGCGCATTTTTCAAGGGTTTTCCGTATACTGGGGGTAGTTAAAATCAGGCAGACTAATTCAAGTTAGTTGAGACTAACTATGCAGTCTTTCCACACACCAACTCAAAAAAATTCCACCCAATTTAACCCAAATTCCCCAATTTTCCACCCTCCTCCCCAAATCCTCAAAATTCCCTTATTTTACAACGAAAATCACACCTCACCAAAAAATCATCCCTTATCGAACCCCTTATCGTCAAATCCCTTATTTCACAACACTTTTCCGCCATCTCTCACACAAAAATCATCTAAAATTTTTCACAAATTCACTCTCCCATCCCAACTTTCTTCCTTATATAAAGGCATTTTTACGATGTACTATTTTTACGTCAAAAATCACCATTCAACTCCAAAATCAAAAATTTTCAAAACTTCAGATAGAGAATAATAATATATCCCACAAATCAAAAATAAGGAGAAAATAAAAACCATGCGCCTAACAAATAAAGAGATCTTAACACAATTCCCATCCTGGTCAAATCACCCATCAGGAAACATTCAACAGGTACGCTATGGAGACATACCAGATTGCCAATATACACAAGAATCTTACAATCACTACCAACAAGAAACAGATCCACACCTATTAAACATTTTCTGTGCAGAAGCTTATATCTACTCGCAGCATGGAGCATTTGACATCTATAAAACCATAGCAGGTGACATTTACATCCATACAGAAACGCAGAAAATATTACACGGTTCAATCAACGTCCAATACAGAAATAAACCTATCACAATCCATCTCAATCTCATGTACGGATTAAAAGCACTATCACTACTCTCCTTGCGTGGCACAGGTAAAGTAAAAGGATTCTGCAATAAAGATGGAATTGGATCGCCTTGCAATCATCTAAACACAGAAGAGACATAGATATCATCAAGTCAGTCTTAGACAATTCTATGGAAGATTATGGTTATGGAGTGCAAAAGTTTATGCAAGCAGCAAGAGAACTCTATGCAGAAGATCCATTCAACACTATTATGAATAAAACCTTTGAGCTATAAAACACAACAAAACATACATTTCAGACGATTATTATACTTATTTAAATAAAATCAGACCAAATTCTGTTTAAGTGTTAAAAAGGCACGATTTACCATTCAAGGTATTAAAATTGATTCTAGCTCATTTTGTTCATCAATAAGTCATCAAATCGCCTGTTTAAAAATGTAATGTTATATCAAAATAGAAATTATATAAGAAAATATACATACTGAACTACACAACTTGTTTGTGTAGTGAACAAGGTTACAATCTTAGCTTGGAACGAAGAGACAAGATAAGATTGTAACATTGCATAAGGGAGTGGGAACTTTCCCACATAAGTAAGGCAGATAAATATCTGTCTATTTTTATGCACAAAAATAAGTACAAATTTTAAACTGATGGTTTAATTAAATAAAAACGTATCATTTTTCGTTCATAATCTCACACCCTACCAACTTTACACTAAGCACATAAAAACAGAAAATCAATCCATATTTATATCAAATACCCATCAAATTGCCATATCAGAAATCTATGATATACACCTGCCAGGAGGGGGTAATTAAAATCTTGTAGAAACATTTCTCTCATATTCGAGTACCACTTATATAAAAATGCAAAAAATAATTTTCGTAATGAGAGAATAAGTATATAAATCCAATATCATCCACCACATCAACAAAAATAAGAAGATAAAACTAATTACAACGAAACAAATTAAGAGAACAAAAATGAAAAACAATATTTAACACAAACAGAGAATAGAAATACAAAGGAGATGAAAATTATGTGTATGAAACATACAACACGCTCAGGAAATACATTGATTAGATGTAGTCATGTAAATAATAGTAAATGGGATAAAGCATACTTATTAATTCTTAAACCAGAGGATTGTAAAGCAGAATATATTAACTACTGTCCTAACTGTGGAGAAAAATTAAAAGAATACTAAAGAGTGATGTAATTGCCTACGGCGTTATAGATATTCGCAACAAGTTGCTCACATCTAATTTTTGTCATGTTGACAAGCAACATTCCAAAAATGAATATATTTATTTATTTTTCTAGTGGTTTTTTAATGATGAATAAAAAATCATCCAAACTATCACTATATATATATTATATTGTGAGAAACTGAATGATTTTTTAAAACCTTGCAACTAAAAACTTAAAAATCGTCAGTAATTCAAGGAGAAAACACCTCTAAAAAAATACTGCGATTTCTCACTATATATATATTATATAGTAATAGTTTGCAGTATTTTTTTTGTACCATAATTTGATTATTTTTCAAGGCTTTTATACATTTTGGAGAATATATATTATGAAACTTATTAATGATTCCATAATCAAAAGAAGGGAGAAATATACATGAATACTAAAAATATTAAAATAGGAAAAATTACAGAAGAAGAACTTGTAAATTTATTTGGTAGTGATGCTCAAAAAAAATCTTATGAAGAAAAAGGAAAGTTCATCGGAAATTATAAAAATAATCTTTTTAAGAAAGTAAATAAATACTGTTCCATAGAAGAAAGAGAGAAAGTTGATGGAAGACGTATCTATGAAATTACAGAAGTTTATGAACATCCTCTTCCATCAAACTTTAACAAGATGAATAAATCATTATACAGGTATATAGTACCTCTTATACTTTCAGACTTAATCAACGGTCATGATCAAAACAACAGTATAGATATCACTGTTGGTAAATGGGCTAGAGAAATTAACATGGTAAATAAAAATTATAATCTTTTGAAGTATAACCGAGAAGATAGCAGCAAAGAGTTCCAAATCAATATGAATGAGATTAATGAATTTTATGACAAAGCTGATCACATGATTAATTGGTACATAGAAAACGCACTTGACTATCTTAAATCTGCTGGCTTAATCATTTGGAGACAAGTTGATCGTATAAACATAGAGGAAACAGATGGCAAATCAGTCATTGACCAAGATGGGAATATAGAAGTTAATGTAACACTTACATCAAGGCAAGCCACAAAAGAAGACATGGATTACTATGCTCAATGTGTTTCTATTGCAGACAAAGAAGCAAATATAGAAAATGCAGGTGAAAGATATTACAGTTCAAAGGCAAAATATTTCCAGGAAACTTTAAAAAGAGAATTATATAAAAAGAAAATCAAATACTTCTACAGCACATACGAAGCGTATTATGTTCATCTTGATAAATGCAAATCATTGCTAGAACACTTTGGAGAATATAATAGAGAACAACTTGTTGACAGTTTCAATAAAGAATTCTCTGACATGATAGTTGAGAATGCAGGTATTAGATTTGACAAGAATAAAACTAAGTATCTTCTCAATAAAAGCGACTATCTTCTCTCATTTGAGAATTTATGTGAAATCACGGTAGATAACAAAACTGAATACCTTGGCAGTAGAATCAGAGAAAAACCTATTGAAGATAATTATAACCTTAAAGTAAATGCAAAGAAGAAAGGACAATAATAAATGAATTATAGTGAAGCACAATTAGAAATCATAAATACAATTGACGGAAACATTGGTGTCATAGCATCTGCTGGTTCTGGAAAAACAACAGTGTTAACAAAGCGAATTGAAAATATGGTAAAGAACCATTCTATTGCACCACAGGACATACTTGCTGTTACGTTTAGTAAAAAGGCAAAAGAAAATATTCAAGATAAGTTAAAAGAATTGGATGTAAATGGAGTAAATATTGAGACTTTCCACTCTCTCGCTCTTAAGATTATTGGTACAAGATATGGAGTAGGATATTTTAAAGTATGGACATTACAGTGGGAAAAAGAAAAGATTATGCAAACAATCTGTTGCGACAGAATGAATCTATGTAGTAAAGATGATGTTCCATATAATGATATCTTAAGATTTATTGGAAAGCAGAAAAATGCAATGCTAAGTGCAATGGATGAACTTATCTATTCAGATGATGATCCATTTAGTAAGAACAATATGAAAGAAATATTTATCAGTTATGAGAAATTCAAAGAAGAGAATAGATATATAGAGTTTGATGATTTTCTTAATCTTGCAAATGAAGCGTTAGATACTGATAAAGATACTTATGATTATTACAGCAATTGTTTCAAATATGTTTTATCTGATGAATTCCAGGACATTTCAAAATCACAATCCCTTTTATTAAAGAAACTGAATACCAAAAATACAATGATAGTTGGTGATCCATTGCAGGCTATTTATTCATTCCGTGGTGGTAATAGCAAATATATTCTTGACTTTGAAAAAGATTATCCAAATGCAAAGATTGCGCATTTGAATAAAAACTATCGTTGCAGCGAAGATATTATTAAAACAGCAAATGTGTTTGCAAATACCATTCCTGATTCTAAGCATAAGAATTACAGGGAAAGTATTGCAAATAATAAAGCATTTAAAAAACCAGAGTTTGCTATCTATAAAGATGAATGGGAAGAAGCAGATAAAATCGCAGATAAAATTAATTTACTTGTTAGAGAATATAAGTATAAAGACATTGCTATTCTCGCAAGAACAAATGCGCAGTTGACAAAAATACAGTCAACCTTTCATGAAAAATTAATACCGTTCAGTATTGTAAACGGAAGTTTGTTTACTGATCTTCCAGAAATAAAGCTGCTAATCTCATATCTAAAACTTGCGCTCTATGAAAATGATAATGAGTCTTTTAGATATTTATACAACAAACCGAATAGATGGTTAGATAGAAAATTTCTGCAAGAAGTAGAGAATAATAGTAAAAGAAAGAATGTTTCATTTTACAGTTCTATGATGTCAATTGACCGTAGAAATTGGAGATTTAAGAATGGTATTGATGAAATTTATGAAGTGATTAATTATCTTCAGAATAAAAGATTTTCCTCTATTGGAGATATGATTTCTTATTTAAGAATTAGATTAAATATTGACGAGTTTGTGACAAAAGGAAAACAGGCTGATGATGGAAGTTATGTTGAACAGATTGAAAATATGAATGCTTTTGAAAATATTGCAAAGAAATATACAGACTTAGAAAAGTTCATTATGTACTTAGATGATATTACAAAAGACTTGCAGGCAGACAATGAAAACAAAGTGCAACTTCTTACTATTCATAAATCAAAAGGCTTGGAATATCCAGTTGTATTTATTATTGGATGTAGTGATGGACTTCTTCCTCATAATAAAAGTAAAGATTTAAATGATGAGAAAAAGTTATTTTATGTTGGTATTACAAGAGCAGAAAAGGAATTATATATCTCTTCTATTCTTTCAAATAATGCAACAGAAATGAAAATAAGTCCATTTGTATATGCAATAAAAGAGACAATTAAACCTGATAAATCTGTAATGTAGAATGGGGAATAATAAAGATGTAACTTATTAATTATGATTCAGAAAGGATATTAAAATGCAACAAATAAATATTAATGAATTAAAACCACATCCAAGAAATAATGAATTTTTTGATGATATTAGTGGTGAAAAATGGGATGAACTTCTTGATTCCATACGCAAGCGAATAAAAGATGGAAAACGAGGGAATATTGAGCCAATCATTATAACACAAGATAAGGTTATAGTTTCTGGTCATCAACGTGTACGAGCTTTTAAAGAATTATCTATTCCGACTATTGAATCAGAAATTCGAATTTATAATTCAGATGATGAAGTCCTTCTTGACCTACTTGAATCCAATATTCGTCGTAGAGGTGAAATCGGTGGGTCAGCAAAGAAGGTCGGCAAAAGAATTAAGGAACTGGAAAGATTATATGGAATTCGAGAAGGCAGTGCTGGTGGAAATGGTTCTAATCAGTATATTAAAAAAGAGCTTGAGCCGAATTCTTCGGTTGAAGCAAAAAAATCCCAATCCGATCTTGCAGCACAAATGGGCATTTCTGTTGACACTCTTCAAAATTATAAACTTCTTGCAGAAATGATACCAGAACTTTCTGATTTAGTTGATACAGGTATTGTTACAAAAACAACGGCTCTTGCAATAATGAAAGAACTGCCAGAAGAAGATCAAGAAAATCTAATTGCTTCTATGGATACAACAAAGCGGATAACACAGAAAGAAGTGAAACAGTATATTGATGAGATTAATTACTTAAAAAATAATCCAAAAGTAAAAGAAATCATTAAAGAACCTGATGATTATAAGACTACAAAAAAACAACTTGAATATTATAAAAGTGATTATGTATCGTTAAAATTAAATTTTGATAATAAAGTAAAAGAATTACAAGATATGCGAAAGCAATTAGAGAATATAAAGAATGTAGAAGAAAAAGATCCTTATGCAAAAAAACTCAAAGATTCTACTCTTCTGTTCTGTTCAAAAGTTGCAACTTTTATTGAACAGGTTGGTGGGTATATTTGGCTTACAGACGAGATAAACAAAATACCAGAGCTTGAACGAGAAGGTTACATTAAATCAATTCATGCAATTAAATCATGGGCAGACACTATGGAATTTAATATTAATAATAAAACAAAGGAGATTAATTAATTATGGGAAAATCTTACGAAGAACTTATGGAACTTGTTGGTAAAACAGCAGAGATTTCTGCATCAAATACTGAAAATACAGCAGTTGTTTTAGCTAAATTAGAACAGCAAAGTAAATTATTGTCTGGTTTGTCAAATTCAGTAGTAAGTGTTCAAAATGATGTTGCTATTTTGTCTACAGATATGGAACAGTTAAAAATGAATGAAGAAGTAACAACAACACAACAAGAAACTTTAATCGAAGCAGCAAAGAAAAGAATTTGTGAAATTTTAGGAAACGATCCTCTTGAACAAAAGAAGTATTTTAGAATCTTTGTTCAGAAATTATACAAAGATACTAGAAAAAATGCTGGTTTAGGATCAAAAATTGCAAGAACAAGAAAAGGCGATTTTCAAAGATGCATTGATTACATAGAATCATGGAATCCTAGCTGCGGATGTGTAGAACTAAGAGCAAGAGCTGATGCAAATGCAGAGGCAAGACGTAAAGCAAAAGAGCTTGGTTATAACTAAATTATAAAATTGAAAACATATAAACATAGGTGAATGTTAGCCGTACCAACACTCACCTATAAAACGTATGGAAGCAAAGACAAAATAGAATTAATCGTTCCTATTGGTTTTGACTTTCATACGACACGCCGTTTTTCGTAACGGTAACACGTTCTTTGCCTGATGCAACGAGTAATTTTAGTTCTTGGTAATGTATGTAATATTTCATACAACATTTCAGAAAATCTAAAATTCCTAGCAAAACAGCAGGTGTCAGAATTTTACTTAGCAGGTCAATCATTTCTCCTTTCGTTAAAAAGTGCATAACAATAGGATAAATAAGAGACAAGCTATAAGTAATAAAAATGTGCATAATCACGATTACTCCGTACCAGATATAATCAGTTGTGATATTGGTTAATTGGTTACAAGCTGTGTATACACATCCAACTGATTATATCACACAAATGGCAAAGAATAAATAAGCAACCTATCAACTAATCTCACATCAATAGAAAGGATGATTAGAGATGAACTACTTAAATAAAAGGAGACAAACAAATGACAACAGTAGAAACAGAAACAAAATCAAAGAGCCATAGCACACTTCGTATTCCATCAAGAGATGAATTTCACAGACATTATGGTGGTAAACTATACGAATCTGATTTTTGTACATATTACTCTGTATCGTTAGAAACTATAGCAGGTAAAATTATGGCAGATTTGTACGAAGAAAGAAAAGATACAAAAAAAGCTAGAGAGTGTTAGTGTAAATGATTTCGAAATCAGACGAAAGATTGTTTACAAGGGCAAGACAAGTTGCTTTACAATCAGATTACCATAGAGAACATGTTGGATGTATTGCTGTGTATCAAGGAAAGATAATTGGAATTGGTTGTAATTCTGAGAAAACACATCCAGTACAGTATTATTATAATAAATATAGAAACAACAACCGGAATGAATATTTTGTTCCAAAACTTCACGCAGAAATCAACTGCATTAATAGTATCCGTCATCTGGATATTAATTTCCAAAAAGTAAAACTTTATATTTACAGAGTCTTGAATGATAAGCCATATGGAATTTCTCGTCCATGTCCATCTTGCATGTCTGCAATTAAAGATTTCGGAATCAAGAACATCTATTATACGACAGATGATGGATACGCATACGAAAAAATATTATAAGGAGATATTGATTATGAAAATGAAAAGTTGGAGAAACAACAATGAGATAAATGGTTTGTTTGGAAAAAATGAAAATATCTACTCTTCTATCACACTTAAAGATTGCGGTCTTGATCCTGGATGGAATTTCATGCAAGCACCTGAATGCGAATGTGGGTGTGGTGAGAAATGTAATATTTGTTTAAAAAATGATGATGAGACATTAAGTTTTTGCAAAACAATGGTTTACGAAAATGATAAGTGTAATAAATGCGCTGTGTTTGCAATCACAAAAGAGAATATGTTATTAGGCGCAATCAAACAGGAAGATGATATCTATTGCTTCAAATCAAAAGATCCTATCAACTATATGAGCGAAGTTGGAGAAATTTTTGATGGGTTAGAGCTTCATTGCTATGGATTGATCGTTTGGAATGGTAAAGGTTTATACAGAATTGTGGAGGAATAAGAAATGGAATTAAATAGAATCTTAAATGAAATGAATGATTTAAAATACAATATTCGTGAAGAAAAATGCATTAATAATTATGACTGTAGCAAGTGTTGTGAAATTGAGGAATGTTATTATGACGCAGTTTCTATAGAGAATTCGCTTTACGCAGAAAGTCTAGATTATGGTGGTTACGACTCAGAAGAAGAATTTTGGGAACAAACTATTAGTTATTAGACTGGCGGTGATTTATATAAATGAGTGAGTTCGGTGTAAAGATAAAAAATATTGAAGCAAGTACATTGTATGAATATAATAATGGAGTCAGAGATCATTATGATTACAAAGAAGCAATGTTCACTAACAGTTTATTTAGTGATTATTTAAAAGATAATGGACTTAAAGTATGGAAAGAAGAATCAACACGAGATATAATTTGTTTAGAATTTAATTTTGGATCAAGGTCTTATGAAGAAGAAATTGCGCATTTAAAAAAAGTTGCAATAAAAGCAAGAATGGAATATAAACTTGCAAAGTCATACGGTTACAAATCTCAAATTGTTAAAAAGAAGAATAAGCGTCAAAAATTATCTAGACTATTCAAAGAAGCAAATCAAAATAAAAATAAATACCAAAAACATTCAAAAGAAGAAATTAGGAATATATTTTATAATGATGGCGTTAATGTTGAATACATTACAAGAAAAAAGAATGGTGATGTAATTAAAAGAGAAATAATTCATTACAAGATGTTATATAGAAGTACAGGTAAGGCAAAAAAAGGTTCTTGTATGTTTATCTGTGATAGACTGTATAAAAAAGCAATTAAGTTTTTATACATGGGAATCAAATTACCAAAGAAAAACTCTCCAATTGTAGAAGTAAGTGCTTATGCTCCATTAATATCAAGTGCAATTGTTGGAAAAATAAAAATCAATCCAAAAAATATTTTAATACTTAAAGATGTTGATCGTTATTTTGAAACAGAAGTTGTAGCTGTAAAAACGAATGAAGATAAGCAATGCTACGCAGAACATGTTAAAAGATACAAACTGAAAAATACATTATTTGATGGACAAGCATTAATAGATAGTAGTATTTTTCCTGAATGGGGAAATGGCTATATTTTACTTAGACATCATTTTTGTAAAATGGCTGCGTTTAGTACAAATATTCAACGGTTCTTTAAGGATTATTTTGGAGACGACTATTATTCTGCTACTGTCAAAGATATGTTTGGAAATGAACATTATGTAAAAGATATTGAGTTGATCACAACGGACAATGCAATGAAATGGTTAAAATTTGACGTATCATATGAATATTGGTGTGAAAAAGTATATGAAAACAATTGCATGTTTGGTATTGTTAAAACAGCACATGAAAGTAAACTTGGAAATGTTCAAAGAATGAGTTATCAAATGGTTAATTGTTTAGATGAGTCTATTATGGAAAATGTTGTAAAAGAAAGCGTTGACTACATAAACAAACTCAAGCAAGATGATGATGAATTCTTAAAATACCTTGAAAAAAATAAGAATTTTTCAAATGACTATGAAGTGTTAATTGCATTGTGTAAACAGAACTATGATTTTACTAGAAGTTGTTATTTTAGAAGACGAAAAGAATATATTATCAAGAACTATGTGCTAAATATGAAAAGTGGAAAAATTATTCAGAATGCAGAAAATCTAGTTGTTGTTGGGTCTCCATATGCAATGCTACTATATGCTGCGACTGGTAATGAAAATTCTGTTGATGACGATGACACATTTTTTATTGAAGATGGAACAATTCAATGCTATACCGAAAGGTTTAATAGTGGTGAATATTTAGCATTCTTTAGAAGTCCTTTTAATAGTCAAAATAATCTGTCATATCTTCATAATACATATCACAAAAAATTGGAAAAATATTTCAATCTTGGAAGACAGTGTATTGCCATAAATATGAATGGTACTGACGCACAAGATAGAAATAATGGAATGGATATGGATTCAGATTCCGGTTACACAACAAATCAAAAAGATATTGTAGAACATGCAAGAAAATGTTATACAGATTCTCCTACTATCGTAAATTTAATCCCAAGGGACTCAAAAAAATATAATAAGACAATGGACGATTATGCTTTAATAGACAATAATTTAGCAAATTCACAGTTGGATATTGGATTATCAAGCAATTTAGCGCAAATTGCACGTACATATTCTTGTAATTTTGATGATGAAAAATATATTGATTATGTATGTATTTTAAGTGTACTTGCACAGGTTGCAATTGATAACGCAAAGAGACGATTTGATATTAATTTATCTGATGAAATAAAACGAATACAAAATGATTTAAATATTAAAGAAAATTTATATCCTTCATTTTGGTCATTAATAAAAAAGAATTTCAACAAGTCTAATATAAATGATAAATTGTCGTGTCCTATGAATTATTTGTATAACTTAGATTTGTCTGAATTTCATCATTCTACATCTACTCTTCCAATGTCTCACTTTTTTGTAAAATATGATATGAGTAATAACATTAGAACATGTAGAAAAGTCGAAGATTTAATTAGTAAGTATTCTATTTGTCTATACGATGTAAATTCTTCAGATTCAGGAAAAGAAGATTATTTACTTTTAAGAAAGGATTTTGACGATTTAATTTCTGACATTCAGAAAATTAAGATATCAAAAAATTATCTAGGATTATTTTCGTGGATGATTGATCGTGCATTTATGATACTTCCTGGAAGTTTAAGGAATCAAAAGAGCATATCATCTGTTTTAAATAAAAACAAACCACTTCTATTGAAAGTCTTATATGAGATAAATTCAGCAAATTTACTAAAATGTTTTGCTAAAAATTGTTAAAAATGACAGTTTTTTATGCAGACTTAATTTTTAAAGTATGTTGTAAACGTTGAAAAATGGGCATTTTTACCAAAATTCTAATCCAACCTAATGAGGGGAAAGTGGGCAATGATGCTTGACTTGCATGTTCAAGAGTAAATTTGCGTACGTTTTTCGTAATACCAACACAACTACTCTCTCCGCTAAAATTGCAAATGCGGAATACAAATAAGCAACACGTGTATATTATTACTCCTTCATTGGAGAATATAGGAAAGACAAACACTTCCCTACTAAAATTATATGTTGGCAGTGGGTATATCATCTGCTGCCAATAAAATAAATCCTGTATTATGGATATAAATAACTCAGTGTAGATCAGTTAGTCACTGTGCTGAGAGCATATGTATAGTGAGAAAGTGTATGAAACGATAGCTTCATATGTTTTCTTCCAGAGATTTGTGAAATGATTCGGAAAGACGGAAACCGTCAATACTAAATATGTGTGCAGAATACATCGGTATATAAAGTCAGATTCAATTCGTCACCATAATAGACGCTGCTGTGCAGAATAATCCAGATGCCAACATTGGTGGAACTTTGTTGGAGTTAAGTACGGAAAATCCAAATAAGGTGATATGTCGTTGTTGAACCGAAGAAATTCGGGTATAAGAATTGTTTACTGGACAAGTAGCCTAAATCAACGAAAATTAATTCAAATATAAAGGAAACATAAAATGTTATTAATATAGTGTTTTAAACAAATTCTGAATGACAGGTGAAAGTTGTGGGTGCTAATCCCATTCGTCCTTGGTGCTTGAGCATTGGTAAAGAAAGTTACAGAGTCGCTATCTGTAGCTCAGGCTTTGCTAGACGGTAACTTAATAATGTATCCTTGTATAGTCTGTAAGGCGAAGGCTTATTTCTATTCATAATAGAGGATTTATGTCCTCTCATATTATTATCATCTAACCTTTCTGTCAGTGGTGGCGGTGTTGATCAATCAGCACTGCTGCCTTTTCGTAGGCAGATAAAAAGAAAAGAGGATTACTAATGATTAAATTCATTAAAAAATATGCGAAAGCATGGTGGAATTCATACATGGAAATGTGTGAGAAGATGTATCGGTATTACTAATAATACTGGTGCATTTTTTGTTGATAATGACTCGTAGTCCAATGGTAGAACGGCAGACTGTTAATCTGTATGTTGTGGGTTCGATCCCCACCGAGTCAGTTACTAATCTCCTATCATAAGGAGAAATTTAAAACGAAAGGGTGTAATTACTATAGTATTAATTACTAAAGCAGAAAAAGATTATTTAGTTGCTCATGGAGTCCGTGAAGGAAGTAATGGAATTAGCCATACTATTGCAAAAGGTAGAAAACGTACATACTATCTGTGTGAATCAGAATGGAACATGAAAAAACTAAATAAACACAGAAAAAATAAAATCGTAAAGTAAACGAAATTTAAAAGAAAGGTGGTATCTTTTATTGGAATACAAATTGTTCCTGGATACCAATGCACTTCTGAATTTGCAGAAGGAAGCATTTAAAGAGTCTTTTGTTATTTCACAGAAGACATTAGAAGAAATTGAAAATATAAAAGGATCTTCAAGAAAAGATAATGAAGTAAAATACAAAGCACGTCAAGCAGCACATTTGCTTGATGAACATTTTGGAGAGTATGAAGTTATTGCGAATAACAACGATGTAAAGAATATAATTTCTGAATTTTCATTGGAAGAAACGCCAGATAATATTATATTGGCATCAGCATACTTATATAATAAAAACTACTCTCCTATTGTTGTATGCACTGATGATATTAATTGTAAGTTTATTTCAAAGAATATTTTCAAACTTACAACAAAAGGCGTAAATGAAATTAACTTAGTCAAGAATATTGACGAATATACAGGATATCAAGAAGTAACTCTTTCTGATGAAGAAATGAGTTATTTTTATTTGCATACAAATGAGAATATGTATAATTCTCTTCTTAATGAATATTTGATTATTCACAAATCCGATGGTGAAATTGTTGATATGCTTAAATGGAGCAATGATGGGTATAAAAAAGTTTGTTCAAAAACACTAAGGTCTCATCTTTTTGGTGATAAAATACGTCCAAAGGATGCGTATCAAGCATGTGCAATTGATTCTATTTTAAGTAATACAATGACAACATTATCCGGAAAAGCAGGAAGCGGAAAATCGTTATTATCACTTGTTGCAATGATGAATTTAATTGAATCAGGAGAATATGATCGCATTGTTGTAATGTTTAACCCAACAAAGGCAAGAGGTGCTTCTGATATGGGATTTTACAGTGGAGATGCAACTGAAAAAGCAATGCAAAATTCAATCGGTTCTATTTTAACAACCAAATTTGGTGACAAGTTTGCTGTTGATTTATTGTTACAGCAAGATAAAATTAGACTTGTCTCTATGGCTGACGTTAGAGGTATGGAGGTCAGAGATAATGAAATTTTATACATTACAGAATGTCAAAATACAACAAAAGATCTTTTAAAATTATGTCTATCTCGTGCAAGTAGCGGATGTAAAATTGTAATCGAAGGTGATTATAACAGCCAAGTTGATTCGTATCTTTATGACGGTGATTGCAATGGCATGAAACGTGTTATAGACATTTTAAAAGGAGAAGAAGAATTTGGTTATGTTAATTTACCGAATGTATGGAGAAGTAAAATTGCCGCATTGGTAGATAAATTATAAAAGGATTTAGATAACGTGATAAAAAAATTTGATAAAGAATATTCTACACAATATACTCCAGAGATGAAATATCTTCTATCAAAAGGTATTAAGTATTGTTTTGTAAAAGATATTCATGGGGTAACAACATACAAATATACGAAGACACCAGAGTTGTTTAAGGCTTTGGTGTCTTTTTATATGGAGAACAAATAGAAATACGAAAGGATTAATAATAGGTGATAAAAATGATCGAAGAATTTATTCCTTTAGTACCGTATTGGTATAATATTGGTGACACTGTAAACGGATTAGAAATAATTAAACAAACTTATGTTGTTAATAAAAAAGGATGGAAAAGCAAAGCATACATTGTTAAATGTATTAAATGTGGATATGTCTATCAAACACCTAAAAGAGAAAGTAATTTAAAGAAGTATGGTTGTGTTGTATGCAATGGTAAAAAAGTTGTAGCAGGCATTAATGATATTGCAACTGTTATGCCGTGGATGGTAGATTATTTAGAAAACAAAGAAGATGCAAAACTTTATACATATAGAAGCAACAAAATGTTACCAATGAAATGTCCATATTGTAACAAAGATAAGAAGAAATTAACACCAAATACATTATATAGAAATGGTTACGGTTGTTCGTGTTGTGGTGACGGTCTTTCATATCCCGAGAAATTTTTAAGACATTTATTAGATTATATTAATATAGATTATATATTCCAATTATCAAAAAACAATTACCCGTGGTGTAATGGATATAGATACGATTTTTATATTCCATCGAAAAATATAATCATTGAAACAAATGGCATACAACATTATGAAGATGCATGTTTTACAAATTACAAAGACCAAGAAAAAATTGACAAAGAAAAAGAAAAGTTAGCATTAAAAAATGGTATTAGTAAGTATATTCAATTAGATTGTAGAGAATCTAATTTAGAGTGGGTTAAAAACTCAATATTAAATTCAGAATTATATGATATATTTAATTTAGGAAAAATAGATATTAATTGGATTGAAATCGAGAAAAAAGCGTTAAAATCAAACATATTTTTAGCATGTAAATTATGGGAAGAAAATAAATCTTTTACTACGGATGATATCGGTAAACAAATGCATTTATGCGGAGCAACAATTCAGAAATATTTAAAAAAAGGTTCTAAAATAGGAATATGTAATTATAATTCCGAAATTAGTGATAATAGAAGAATTATAAAAATATTGAACAATCCGCCTACAAATGCGAAAAAAATATTTTATAAAGATAAAATTTTTAAGAGTATTGGAGAATATTCTGCTTTCATTGATCAAAGCAGAATGACTGTCGGCAGATGGTTGAGTGGAAAGGCAGTTCCTAGAGATAAGAAAAAAATGGAATTCTTATTAGCTCATTATGCTACGCCAGAAGAAATTAAAATATATCCAAAATATAATAAAATTTAAATTCTCATTTGAGAAAATATTACGAAAGCAAGGGGTAAATGCCCATGAGTACAACGCTCACATTAGAGGATATTGCGGAAGTCCTAAAACCTAGTGGACTACCTGATCCTATTTTATATCAGTATTATAAAAATTTGGAAAATAGAAAAATCATTATCAATGAACAGATTGGTGACGGATTAATGGAAACCGCTGTTCTCCCATTCATGGAGATGGATAATGATGGAACTGGAAAGCCAATTGAAATTCTTATTAGTACAATTGGTGGAGAAATTTATAACGGATTTAGTCTTGTTGATCAGATTGAGAAGGCAAAATCTCCAGTAACAATTCATATTATGTCAATGGCTGCATCAATGGGATTTCTTATTGCAATGGCTGGACATAATAATCCAAATGTTAAAACAGTTTGTAATTCTTTTAGTGTTGGACTTTTACATGGTGGCTCTCAGTATATGGAGGGTTCTATACATGCTGTAAAAGACACATTTGACTTCAGCCAACATTACGAAGATAAAATCAAAGCATATATTCTTAGTCATACAAACATTGACGAAGCATTATATGAAAAAGTTGAGAGAAAAGAATATTGGATGGACGCAGACGAAATGAAGCGTCTTGGTATTGTAGACGAAATTATTTAAGGAGAGTATACACTACTCTCCTATTTTTGTACGGAAAATTAGTTGATACAGAAGGAGAAAAAAGGAAATGGCAAAATCTAAATTAAATTTTATGAGAACAACAACAGATAAACTTACAGTAAAGAGTGGAGTTCTTTCTGAGGATTGTCTTACTATTACATATACAGATGAGAATGATGTTGAACAGGAAGTAAAAGTATGTGACTTACTCGCACCGTTTAAGAATCAGGTATTTGATTTATCGGCTGTGCTTAAAGCTGATGAGGAATTGGACGTTCCTGAGTCTGAAGAATAAGAAGGGATGTGTTTGTTATAACTTCTTATAAGAGATTTGATGGAGAAACAGAAGAAGAACTTATTTTGAGAATCTGTGAAAACAAAGAGCAGATTGGTTCTTGGGAAGATGTTGCTGCCGTGATTAATAAACTTACTGGAAATGATTTTGGTGAAAGCACTTATAGAAAAAAATATCAGTCATTTAAGAAGATGTTGGAAGCAAATCAGTCAAAGTTTGTTGATTCTTCTGAGCAGTTAGAAGAAATTAGATTGGCTCAAAGAGAACTAGAACGTTCAAAAATTCAATTTAGAGATGAAAGAAATGCTTGGCAAAAGCAAAACTTTATAGATGCAAGAGCAGAACAAAAATTAGATAAGTTAGAAGAAGAATTGCGGTCTTTGGGAAAAATTAATTTTGAAAAGCATAATAAAACGCACGTTTCTTCCGATAATGATATATTACTCATCTTAAGTGATTTACATATTGGTCAAACTTTTGAAACATTTTTCGGAAAATATAATACAGACATTGCAAGAAATAGATTGCAACAGTTGTTAGATGAAGTTTTGTCAATTCAAAAAACTCATAATTCTGAAAAATGCTACGTGTCACTCCAAGGAGATCTGATCTCAGGAAATATTCATAAAAGTATACAAGTAACAAATCGAGAAAATGTTATTGAGCAAATTAAAATTGCTACAGAACTAATCTCTTCTTTTTGTTATGAATTATCAAAGCATTTTAGAGTTGTTTTTATGACAAACGCATCTGGTAATCATACCAGAATTGACAAAAAAGATGACGCTTTGCATGATGAAAGACTTGATGATTTAATTGGTTGGGCTGTTGAATTATCATTGAAGCACATTAATAATTTTCATGTATTAAAAAGAAATATTGATACTGGAATTGTTGATATTTGTATAAGAAATAAAACATATATTGGTGTTCACGGAGACTTTGATCAGTTTAATAAATCTGGTGTACAGAATTTATGTATGGCTTTAGGCTTTGTTCCTTATGCAATTACATACGGACACATGCATGTATGCTCTGTTGATGAAGTAAATGGAGTAAAAATGATTCGTGGTGGTTCTTTGGCTGGAAGTGGCGACCAATATACACTTGAAAAAAGATTGACAGGGAAACCATCTCAAATAGTATGTGTTTGTACAGATAAAGGAGTTAAAGCATATTATCCAGTTGAATTAGATTGAAATATCATGCGAATTGTAGTTGCATGATAATGGTCATCAGTTACCTAGAATTGAATTCAACGAGAGCTGATCCATCTGGGCGTTGCAAGGAGCATGTGTTTAACGTTGGTATGCTCTCCAATGCGCTCGGACATGTTCCCATCTACCAAGACGGAAACGCCAGTACGCATGGACGTACACAGGTGTCTTTACAACAAATAAAGCGAAAACACACTATTTTAGCCGTTGGATGAATAGCGAAAAATAATTAAATAAATGCATATATTGATATCTCGTATCAACTGCTTGATATGTTTGTAGCGAAACAATCAAGAAGTACCTGGAGAATAAAAAGAAAAGATATTAAACAGAAAGCGAGGTGAATATTATGGCAAATTTCGTAGTTCAGTTTCCATTAAGAACAGAAAAATATCAAGAAGATACTCTGAATAAGCGTTTTGAAATCGGAAGAAAAATCTATAATTCTTTAGTGACCGTTTCTCAAAAGAGATATAAAGAAATGATTAAAACAAAAAAATATAGAAATCTGATGTTAATGCTGACTGGAAATAAAAAAACTGATAAACCGATTTGGAAACAGATTGATCAGATGCGAAAAGAATACGGTTTGACAGAATATTCACTTCACGCTGATGTAAAAGAAATGCAAAAGCATTTTAAGAAAAATATTGATTCTTTTACTGCTCAGAAGATTGCTACTACTCTTTGGAAGTCTTATGATAAGCTGTTTTATGGAAATGGTAAACGAGTTTATTATAAGAAATACGGAGATATGAATTCATTAGAAGGAAAATCTAATTCTACTGGTATTCGTTTTGTAGATGAACATTTGATATGGAACGGATTAAATATTCCAATTGTTATTGACTGGAATAATCCGTATGAATACCAGGCAATGCAATCTGAAATTTCTTATTGTCGCATCGTTAGGAAATTTGTTCGTAATAAATATAAATTCTATGTTCAAGTAGTTTTTAAGGGAATTCCACCAACAAAATTTAATAAAGAAACCGGTGAAATCAAACATACTTTAGGCAAAGGTGATGTTGGTTTGGACATTGGTACTTCCACCATTGCAATTTCTAGCAATACAGATGTTAAACTTCTGATTCTTGCTGACAAAGTACAGAATATTGAAGATGAGAAGCGTCGTTTATTGAGAAAAATGGATCGCAGTAGACGAGCTACCAATTCGGAAAATTATAATGAAGATGGGACAGTCAGAAAACAAGGAAGTAAAAAAGTTTTTTGGAATAAATCAAATCATTATGTAAAATATCAAAATCAACTGAAAGAATTATATAGAAAGCAAGCAGATGTACGGAAATATCAACATGAATGTTTGGCAAATTATATTGTATCACTTGGAAACAAAATATATGTTGAAAAATGAATTTTGCAGGACTTCAAAAACGTGCAAAAACTGAACAGGATGATTCTGGAAAATTTAAACGAAAGAAACGTTTTGGTAAATCTCTTGCAAATCGAGCACCTGCTATGTTAATGACAATTATTAATAGAAAGCTTGCTTATTATGGATTAGAACTGATTGAGATTAATACGTTCAAAGCAAAAGCGAGTCAGTTCAACCATATGACAGGAGAATATCATAAAAAGTCTTTATCTCAAAGATGGAATGACTTGGATGGTATAAAAATTCAAAGAGATTTATACAGTGCTTTCTTGATAATGAATATTTCAGATGACTTAGAAAATTTTGATATTAAAAAATGTAATGATAGATTTGATAACTTTAAAATACTCCATGATATAGAAATAAATAGATTAAGTAACACACCTACTTTAAGTAGTATGGGAATTTAAAATTTTATAAAACGGTTTTGACATGAGCCGTATGTTATCGTTAATTCGCTCATTGGAGCGATTGATAATGAAAGTCTCATAGAAATGAATTAGTCTTATATGCTTTCGAGTATATTTGGAAGTTTATGTATATGAGAACCCAACGAGTTTTAGCCGTTGGAGTGTCAGTTGGTTAATTTTATGTGACATTCTATAAACAAAGGAATGTATTCTAGGATGGAATACATATTATTAATATTTGGCTGACGAAGCCACGGATAGGTTCACGATTATCCTTAAAAAATCGGTTTGATTCAAACACGGTTGCGGTTTCCGACAAAGAAAAATCGCATTAGAGGGAATGGACTCATTGTAGCTGTTACCCTCTTTTTAGTATGGGAATAATTGAAAATGAAAGGAATTAGTTAAAAATGAATAGAACTGAATTTATTAGAAAAGTAGTTGCTAACACAGCAGAAAATAAATATACACAGAAAGAAATTGATGAGGTGCTTGACGCAGCAAAGAAAGTTCTCACAGATGCAATGATTGCAGGTGAAAGAGTGTCTTTCGTTGGATTTGGTACGTTTGAAGTCGGAGAAAGAGCAGCTCGTGTCGGAAGAAACCCACAGACAGGTGAGGAAATTAGCATTCCAGCTTCTAAGCTTCCAAAATTTAAAGCAGGTAAAGCATTCAAAGAAGCAATTAAGAATTCATAATTCGAAGGGATGTGCTTTTATTGAAGAAAATTGATGTGTGTTGCGTAGAAGAATTCTGTGAAATCTACAATGATATTGTGAATGACATTAGAGGTACTTATACCTATGCAGAAATTGTTGCTAACTATGATGAGGCAAGGGTAATTGTTAGAGAACTTGTATTCTATGGTTATGAAATTGCACAGGTAGAACTTGTTGATCCGGCATTTGATGGATATGATGGTGAGTTTAGCATTGCTGTTATTGGCGATGAGATTTATTGCGAAAGAGCAAAAGTTAATGGAAAGTATCCAGGATCAGGTGCTAGTATTGCTTACTTTATGGATGATGTAAGTCACAAAGCTACGTATGCTTATGATAAAGATACAAAGATGTATGAAGTTCATATTGAGGATGACGAAGACGAGTTTGAGTGTGATGAAGATTGTGATAATTGTCTTCTGAACGATGATAATACGAATATTTCTATTGCTCGTGAGGATGACGGTATGCATGGTTTTACAGTAACTCAGAGTGATGATCATGGTTGTTCTAGTTATAGCTGTTATTCTACAGATACTATTGATGGTTATACATTGGAAAGATTGTTAGATATTTTTGGCGTATAAATAAATAATTACGAGGGAAGGGCTTGTAAGTGTGTATGCTTGCAGGCTCTTTTTATATTGCCCGTTATAGACCACTAAAGAGGTGGGGCAGACTGTAAATCTGTCTTCTTCGGAACAGCTTGGAGCGTTACCAAGTAACGGGATTTTTATATTCTTTGCATTGTTGTGTGGAGAATAAATAAGTATTTTTAAATTATATAAGTGATTTGAAAGAAGCTGCTTAGTTGTATTACTATCTAGCTTCTTTTTTATTTTTGAAAGGAAGTGACGAATTGGCGGAAAGAGGTAGAATCTACCATAATTTTTACACTCCTGAATTATGGGAACAGGTAAACAAAGAAAACAAAAGAATCCTTGATGATTTTTTAGCAGAATATAAACAGCGAAAAAAGAGTAAGGGAACTATTGCAGGATATCATAATGACCTTAGAATTATTATGATATATATACTTTTAGAACTAGACAATCGTTGCGTTTTAGATTTGAAGAAAAAAGATTTTAGAGGTCTTAGTTTATATTTTACAGAAGAATGTGAAATGTCTGCTGCTAGAACAAATAGACTTAAAAGCGCAATAAATAGTCTTCTTACATTTTGCGAAGAAGATGATGATTATGAATATGAAATCAACTATGCAAAGAAAGTTAAAGGAATACCAAAATCTCGTGTAAAGGATGATGAGGATGACTTTTTCTTTACATATGAAGAGTTTATAAAAGTAAGGGATATATTAGTAGAAAAAGAAAAATGGCAATTAGCTGTATTATGGAGCTTGGGATTTGATTCAGCAGGAAGAAAAAATGAATTATTTCAAGTTGAAAAGCATGGGCTTCTTGATGGAAATAAGACTAATGTTGTCATTGGTAAAAGAGGCAAAAAGTTTCCGCTTGTTTACTTAGATGACACAAAAGAGCTTATAAGAAAGTATCTTGAATGGCGTGGAGAAGATAATATTGATTCATTATGGATTAAAGGTTCTGGAGAAAATAAAGAACCTATTTCTGATCCTAATGTATTATACGGAAGAGTCGTAAGTATCTCTAAAATTCTATCAGAAGTACGTGGTGAACAATGTAATATATTTACTCATACAATGAGACATTCAAGATTAGAATGTCTTGCACAAGGTACTGATGAAAGATTGCTTGATGAGAATGGTCAACCAAAAAAGTATCCACTTGAACAAATTCAAGTATTTGCGCATCATTCTGATGTAAGTACCACACAGAGCTATTTGAAAGATCACTCAGAGGATACAATCAATTCAATGTTTGGTATAACATAACACCACTTAACAAATCAACACGAATATACCATGAAGCAAGACGACAACCTGAAATTTATGAGTAGTAAATTACAAAGTGAGTAATCGTTCCAAAGTTTCCTAGGCTCTGACGATTACTTACCTCTTTGGTATATAATAAACAAAAAGAACAAAAATCATCATAGGTTTTTATCAGAAATGGTGTTCACACCAAGTCTGAATTTGAATGTGACTGCTGTGCGGTCTGGATTTGCTGCGATCCATAAATAAAGCAGAACGATAAAGTGGTGCTTCTCTACCATAAGCGAGAACCATTAATAAGAGTCAGTAGAAATGCTGGCTCTTTTTGTATTGCTGCAATGGCTCAATTGGTACAGCACTGGTCTTGAAAACCAGCATGTCGAGAAATCGCTATATAGGTTCGAATCCTATTTGCAGCGTATTTGAGTAGAAATAAAATTGGTAATTAACAGTTTATATGTACTGTTTATGACTTTACCACTCTTCTACTCTATCTATTAGAAAAATAATAAAAATATTTGAATAGAAATTTAAAGGAGGTGGCTGTTAATTGGCTACTAAAAAGGAAACGCAGTCAGCAAAATTAACGGCTGCACAAGCAAGAGAAAAAGTTGTTGAGTTACAAGAAAAATTAGATACCTTTAATCAAACATCGCAATGTCCAATGTGTAGAAAACATAAAAATATAGAAAAATGCTTTTACAAAGACACCGATCCGCTTTTTGGTGGTGAAAGCTTTAGTAGAATATGTAGGGATTGTGCAAGAAAAATTGCATTACGTGTAGACATAAACGGAAAAGAACATGAACCAACAAAGGAATCTGTTCAAAAAGCACTGTTTTATTTAAACAAACCATTTATAGAATCATTATGGAATTCAAGTATTCAAGAGTCAGAGAATGAGGTTACTGGAAAAGCCAAAAACAATGCATGGACTGCATACATAAAAAATGTAAGTATGATTAATTATAATGGTTTCGGATATATGGATTCAGATACATTCAAAGAGCAAATATTATATTCTGACGAAGTAGATGAAAAAAATAATAAAATTGACGAATTATCTGAAGATGTTATTGAAATGTACAAAATGAATAAACGTACTGTTTTAAGATTTTTAGGCTATGACCCATTTGAAAATGAACCAGAGAGCAAAAAACCATTATTGTATTCTAAACTTGTTGGATATTTCGATGAATCGGTTAAAGATGATGGTTTAAAACTTGAAGCTGTAATTGAAATAGTTCAGAGTTTTAAGGATGTTAAAACAATAAACGATGCAATTTCACAATATAAAAAACAACTTGGAACTAATCCAAGTGTTATACCAACAATTAAATCATTAGCAGACACAAAACAAAAAATGATAAATTCTGCACTTGCTCTAGCAAAAGATAACGGTATTTCAGAGAATAATAATAACAGAAAAAGTAAAGGTGCAGGAACTCTTACAGGAATTATCAAAGAACTTCAAGAAATGAATCTTGATGGATCGGAAGTAAATACGTTTGATTATGAAACAAATTTAGCAATTGAAGATATTATGACAAGGAATCATCAGAATCAATTGCGACAGTTGAATCCAGATGAGAATGATTGGGAAAAAGAAGTAATTCATCAAAAACAGTTATTGTTTAATTTACAAAAGGAACGAGACAATGCTGTTGAATTTAGTAGGTTATTAAAAAAAGAAAACAAAGATTTGAAGGATTTTCTTTCAGAAAAAGGTCTGATTGATGAAAAAGGACAGGTAATCGAAGAAGATGAATGAAAATAAAAACATTATCTTAATGGGAGATTCAATTAGTGAATTTACTCCTAAGAATTTTACCTTTTTTAAAAAACCTACATATTATGATATGTCCGAACTAAAACTAGAAGGTTTGAAAAAATTTGCAGAAATAATTCAATGGGGTAGACGAAATCCTGTTAAATTCTGTGAAAGATTTTTTGGTGTAGAATTTCTTGATTACCAAAAATATGTATTTATGATGTCATGGATAACTCCAAATGTTGTTTGGTGTATGAGTCGTAATGCTGGTAAAACTACATTGGGTAGCCCATTCCTGATGGCTAAAACAATGTTACT
>OIYG01000445.1_pt1 | contig 41120 bp, 38 predicted proteins | sample 1587861 | NCBI WGS metagenome assembly OIYG01 (sample SAMN03283272) | human gut metagenome | biome: human-associated habitat; material: feces | host: Homo sapiens | place: Peru | collected 2012
AGCAATGGTGCGATTGCGGGCGCGTTCTACGTGAATGCGCATTACGCTCCTGCGACTGCGACTGCGTACTACTCGTCGCCCCTCTGCTTCTTTGTGGAAGACCCTGTGGTTGAATAAACGAATACGGGGGAGCAAGCAGAGAAACGGAATAAGTCCGAAAAATAACAAGTTCTTTGAAATTTTGAAATACCAAGAAGTCTTGATGAAGCGGCGGGGCGGAGCAATCCGAATCCCGCCGTAAGGCGGGCGAAAATTTATGAAAAACAGCCGTTGCTTATCGGTATGTGGCATAAAATTGCTAAATTTGCAGCCGTTAAGGCAAAACAGCCATAACAGGTTGCTGCCCTTGCAGTAGTGAGCCTTCGTGTCCGCGCGGCTGGCGGTAACGCTAACAATGGTGCGAATGCAGGCGCGTTCTACGTGAATGCGAATTACGCTCCTTCGACTGCGAATGCGAACTACTCGTCGCCCCTATACTTGCACTGAATAAAGAAACAACACTGCGATAAAGGGGCAGGACCTTGCCACTTGGCAAAAGATAACTTGAATACGGAGGGTGCCGGTAAGACCGGGGCGTAAGCTGCTGGTGTTGACAGTTCCCGAAGTGTGCAAAGCAGACCCACAGACCCGACAAAAGACCCGAAAACCCGATGAAACGTCATGGCTATTTATTTGAGCAAATATGTTCGCTTGACAACTTGCTTTTAGCCGCCCACAATGCGGCAAAGGGCAAGCACAGGCGCGATGAGGTGAAACAGTTCTTTTCAGAGCTTGGCAACAACCTGCAAGAACTGCGCACCGAGTTGCTGGAACGGACTTATAAAACTTCGCCCTACGAGATTTTTATAAAGTATGAGCCCAAGCGGCGTGAGATTTACAAGCTGCCTTTCAGGGATCGTGTAGTTCAGTGGGCAATCATGCAGGTGCTTGAACCTATATGGACCCCGCAGTTCACCGCAGACACGCACGCCTGTATAAAAGGGCGCGGCATTCATTCGCTGCATAAAAAACTGCGTGAGGATTTGGCGGCAGACCCCGAGGGCACAAAATACTGCTTCAAGCTTGATGTAAGCAAGTTTTATCCGAGCATCGACCATGACATTCTTAAAAGCGTCTTACGCCGTAAAATCAAGGACCCGGCAGTGCTTTGGCTGCTTGACAGCATTATTGCCAGTGCTCCGGGTGTTCCCATAGGCAACTATATTTCCCAATACTTCGCTAACCTCTATTTGTCGGAACTTGACCACCTCATAAAAGAAGTGGCCGGGGTGCGGTATTATTACCGTTATGCCGACGACATAGTGGTGCTTGCTGGCGACAAACCCACTTTGCACAGTGTCTGCGTGTTCATAAACCACTATCTGAACACGGAGCGCAAATTGTCGATGAAAGGCAATTACCAGATATTCCCGGTGCAAAGCCGGGGAATCGACTTTGTGGGCTATGTCACCTACCACACGCACAGTCTTGCACGCAAGCGCAACAAAAAGGGTCTATGTAGGGAGGTGGCGAAGTTGAGAAAGCAGGGAGTGCCCGAACCTGACATCATGCTGCGGACCGCTTCGCGCGTCGGCTTTATGGTGCATTGCAACAGCAAACATTTATTAAATATTCTTGGTATGAAAAAATTCAGTGAACTTGTGCCGGCAAAATCCGGCAACCTGACAGGTACAAAGTACCACATTGACACAATTTTGAACCGCGAAATCCATTTGACAGGCTACACGGTCGCCCCGTCGAAGCACAATTCAGAACCGTGCCTCACACTTCAATACGAGATAGAGGAGCCGCTAATGGAAGTTATGGCAGACGGCACCAGCCGCCAGGTGATAGACGACGAGGGCAACGCCGTAAAAGGCTGGGTGCAGCATATCACATTCACGGGGTCGCAGGCGTTGATACGCCAGTTGGACGGTGTGGAGATAACGGAACCGCTCAGGGCAAAAATAATTAAACAACCAATCGAACGGAATCGGTGCTTTTATAAAATCGTCGATCCGGACGATTAAAAAGCGAAACAATAATGATTTACACAGCAACCTACACGGAAAGAAAGAATTTTGTAAAATTTGACGACAGCCATGTGCTGCTTTATCTGAATGAGCAGCCAGGCGAAGTGACCAACCCTGAAACTGGGGAAAGCGCGCCGGGCTATTCCTACACAGGCGACCAAGCCGACGGCTCCACGATGATAGCAGCCGAGGGCGTGACTGATGAGAACCGCCGCGACAAGTTCGTTGCCGGGCTTATCGGTCTCCACTATGACCTTGACGCACAGATTGCCACGCTTGCCAACGGGGCAGACACCCCGGAACACGCAGCGGAACTTACACAGTTCGCCACACTGCGCAAGCAATGCAAGGGCGAAGTGGACGAACTTCTGGCACGTACCCTCTAACTTTCTGCTGCCATGGCAAGGACAATAGAGGAGATAAAAAACGGCATGACCGCTGAATGGATTAAGCAGCCGGCGGTCATGTCTGCCTACGGGCTTGACGGCAAAAAGACGTTTAAGGACTGTTTCAGTGTGGCCAGCCTTGAAAATATCCTTTTCTACGTCTTTGCCTTTGCCGTGTGGTCGCTTGAGTCATTGTTCGATATGCACAGCACAGAAGTAGAACAGCTTATCGAAAAGCTGGAACCACACACGCTGCGCTGGTATGTGACCAAGACAAAGGCGTATATGCAAGGCTTCAAACTTGTGGCGGACAGCGACTATTACGACACAAGCGCCATGAGCGCCACGGACATTGAAGCCGCCCAAGTGGTAAAGTATGCCGTAGCGACAGAAAGCAATACCGTGGTGTATATCAAGGTTGCCCGGCAGGACGCAGACGGGAATCCCGCCGAACTTACAGAAACGCAGCTTGCGGGACTTCGCGCATACATCGATGAAATCAAGGATGCCGGTGTTTCCGTGCAGGTCCGCAACGAGCCGGCGGACGACATGCAAATTTCCCTTGTGATATACTACGACCCAACGCTTCTTAGCGTGGACATAAACGGTGCGGGCATACTTGCCGACGGCTCCGAGCCTGTGCGTGAAGCTGTGCAGAAAGTAATTACCGGACTTCCATTCAACGGCGTTTTCCGCAAAAGCGACCTTATGGCAGCGCTTCAGGCATTGCCATGCGTGGAAGTGGCAGACATCGACGAAGTGAAAGTCAAGCCAAGGAACTCGCAGGAATGGCAAACCGTCAGCGGATTTAACAGACCATTCTCCGGCTATTACCGCATTACTAAACTATCGGTGAACTACCAACCATATAAAGCCGTTGAATGATGTTTGAAATAGACTTTAAGCGGCTTGTCGCCCTGCTGCTTCCAGTGTCATTGCGCCGCCCTGTTATCTTTGGCATATTGCGAGCAGGGGTCAGTGGAGTTGAACAGGTGTATAAATACTTTACCGCCGCACGCAGGGAGCATAATTTCCGGTTGACGCATACTGGACAGGTTTGCTATCTGCGCGGGGTGCTTAACAGCTCTTTTGGCGCAGGTTTCAAGATAGGCAATGTAAGGCAGGAGGGTGAATGGCTGTATGCTGTTACAGAAGCCGGGGAAAACATAACATTGGCAGTCTCTGAGGAGGGAAAGGGGGTGCCGGTGCTGTACAGCGAGCAAATGCTTAACGCCGCTCAAAATGATTTTGTGGTATTTGTTCAAGCCCGATATTGGCCAAGGCTGGAGGAAATAAAGGCAATGGTGGAAAAATATAAACTCGTGACCAAGCGTGCGCACTATGTCAAGACCGGCAACCCGGTGGACACGAATACTGCGCCGGTTTGGACTCCAAATGTGTTTAACCGTTTAATTCCTAAATAATGAATACTGCAAGTTATACAAATACGACCACCGCCACAGGCGGAGTTGGCAAATATCCGCTTTCAACAGAAACGCTGGATTTTATCCAGGGACAAATAAGACTGCTGGAATGCCTTGCCGGGATAGGCGGCAAAAACTACATTCTCCAGACAGACAGTGGCGGGTGCGTCGTCGTGACAAAGAAAGACAGCAGCGCCGAAGTCCTGGAGCTGATGCAGAAACCGGCATTTTCCGCATCAGTAAAATATGTGACGGTTGTAACAGAAACCGAGGACATCAAGGCGGACGATGAGAAGTATCTGGAAGCCCGCACATACAGGAGGGCGCAGTTCACGACTTCCAAAGGAGCGGAAAGCTATGACATCAACAGTTTTGCCAACGTGTCGGGCAAGACCCTTGGCGCGTTCCCGAGCAATGCCATATTGGCTGAACAGATAAAGAACCTTCCGGCTACTGTTCTGGAATACCTCAAAGACACGTTGGCGCAGAAGCTCACGAGCAAGCCGCTGAAAGGCCTGACCAAAGAACAGATTGACTCGCTGCGTACTTCATGCGTTTTGTCCTGCTCTGACAGTGTAGCTCTTTTCGGGGCTTCGGATTATACCCTTATAGTGACGGAACAGGGCAGCCGCAATGTAAGGCAGGAACTGATACAGGGCAGCAATGTGCGTTATGTCCGTACCGGTAATTACTCCACCTGGGGCGTGTGGGAGCACCAGACAGAAACAGCGATGCACTTAGATGTTAAAATCGTTGGAACCACAGTATATGTGCGCCATGGTGTGCTTGGTGACGACTGCGACCTTGTACTGCTACGAAAAAAGAAGCGCAGTGCCTGGCGTGCCACCGGTGGGGCAAAGGCGTACAGCAAAAACAAGGGAATCCGCAAAAGGCGAGCCGCCAAAACGCAGTATGTGCATTTTAAGGGAATACGTTTAAGCAAGGGAACACCTGGCAAATGGTATGTGCCTAAATGTATAGGAGTGGCAGACACGGCATCAAATAGCCACCTGATAGGCAAAGAACTGCCGGGGTTGTGTTCATCGCTGTTCTATGTCTCCGGCGACGGCTTCTACCACATTCAAGGGCTTCACAATAAAATAGCGTTGAAGCCAACCGCGAACAAAAAAGGTGCGCAGCATTCTGGTTATGCCCCAATAGGCTTGCAGATAGCGAGGCTTGGCAAAACCGGAGGCAAGGACAGCGGCGGTGAGATTGTGCGAATGAAATACCGGATACGCCAGTACGTGACCGCATATAAAACTAATGCTAGCGGTAAAAAACAGCCTATATCGTGGGGTTTCAAACGCTCTTTTTCCGTGGAATAGCATAGAAAGGGAAAATAAAAAAAGTGGGGTGCAATACCTCACTTTTAAGTCCCTGCGGTCGAAACACAATGTACGCTCATCAAGGTAGTAATAAAAATTTTTTGCTACCGGCCCATTTAGCACTTTTCGGAAGCAGTTTCGCTTCACGGGACTAAACAGGAAGCAAAGGGACGGGGCTAAACCCTGCCATTCCCTCAAAACTTACAGGGAACACGGATAAGCATTTTTCGGAGCTCCCCACGGTGACGGGGACCCGAACGTCGCCGAAGCTAACAAACAGGTTTTTTACGAAAATTCTAAACGGTGCATATCGGGCTACAAACGGACTTTTACTGGTGTTCTAACAGATACTGCAAAGATACGACTAAATTTTCATGTAACAAACAAAATACGATGCAATTATGCTGAATGAGTAGGATTTATAAAAGCGCTCCGCTCCCTTTTATGGGGCAGAAGCGTTATTTTGTCCGGGCATTCTCTGAAATGCTTGGAATGGTGGAGGGAAAAGTAGATACAGTGGTCGATTTATTCGGCGGCAGTGGCTTGTTGAGCCACACGGCTAAAGCTGTGCTGCCGGGGTGCAGGGTCGTTTATAATGACTATGACGATTATACGCAGCGGCTCGCAAATATAGCGAAGACCAATGAAATTTTAATGCTGATTAAAGAGCGGTTAAATGGTGTTCCACCCAATGCGAGGTTAAGCGATGAGCAGCGAGCCGATGTGCTTGCCATTGTGGAAAGATATGCGGCAACCGGCTATGTGGACATAATGACCATTGGACGGTCTGTGCTGTTCAGCGGCAAATGGGTTAAGACACTTGACGAATTGCGCAAGCACACAATGTATAACCGCGTTAAGCCGGGCGGTTATGACTGCTCAGGCTATCTTGACGGTCTGGAAGTTGTCCACATGGATTATCGGGAACTGTTTGAACTGCACAAGGACAACAGCCGGGCGTTGTTTGTGTTGGACCCGCCGTATCTGACTACAGAAGTCGGCCAATATGAAAATTACTGGAGGCTTACAGATTATTTGGACGTGCTGAAGCTCACAAATGGTACGAAATACATTTATTTCACTTCTGACAAGTCCCAGATAATGGAACTGTGTGACTGGCTGATTAGCGAATATGGAGAAGCAGCACCACTTTATGGAGCAATAAGACAGGTGCGCACAAACACCCTGAATTACCAAGCAAAATTTAATGATATGATGATGGCAAAGTTCTAACCTCATTCATTGGCTGGGGAAATAAAAAAGCCCCCGGCTTGTTTGCAGAATCCTACCTCATACAAACACGACGCACCAAAGCACGGCAGCCGGGGGCAAAAGCCTTCCCGTCCGCGCTTTGATGCGTTTATTTATGAGGTAGGATATGCAAAGTTACAAATAATACGCTGAATGACAATTTATGAACTGCTAAAATTTATGTGTGAGCCGTTGGAAAGGCTTTCAAAGGCTGGAATAAAAGCCAATGACCACAAATATGTTGCACTATATGATGACTATCTGGAAGCCCAGAAAACAGGTGAAAAAGTTGGCTACATTGTGGCAATACTTGCGGAACGTTACGGAGTGAGTGAAAGGACTGTTTACGACGTAGTAAAGCGGTTTGGGCAGGACTGCAAAACTCTTTCAGCGTGATGTCGGGCAAAACCTTGTGTAAGGCTCAAAAACGGGCTAATTTCGCGCTTACGAATGGAAAACAAGTATTATAACATCTTAGACAAAATATTGCGCTGTGGAAAGAGACAGAGCAATAAAAAGGGTGACATAATCTATTTGCTCAATGAGCAGCTAAGTTTGTCGCCTTCTGACCTCTTGAACATCTTTGAGGGTCATAACATAGCACGCAAAAAGCTGCGCAGTGAATTAAGCCTGTTCATGCAGGGAGAACGAGACCTGACGAAATACAGAGAAGCAGGGATAAACTGGTGGGATTATTGCGGGCAAATTCTTATAAATAGTTATCCGACATACTTTGAAAAGTTGCCGGCTTTAATTGCCCAAATCAACAGGGAGAAACGTAGCAGCAAAAACTATGTGCTGTTTTTAGGATCAACAGGTGCGGAAACAAACCAAGCTCCTTGTTTAAGCCTTATTCAGTTCCAGATTGAAGGCGGTGAATTGGTTTTGTCAGCCTATCAGAGAAGCAGCGATGCAAACTTAGGTTTACCAGCAGACATTTACCATTTATATTTGATTACGCGGCAAATTGAACTGCCATTGAAGTCAATAACGCTGAACCTTGGAAACGTTCATATTTACGCAAACAATGTGGGTAAAACGCGTGAACTTCTGGCAGGAAATGAAGCGGTAAAGTTTGAATTGAACGTGTAAACAGACACACGGAAGAAACGAAACGACGCTGATTAAAGACCTTGAAAATGGCCTTTAATCAGCGTTTATTTTCTGCTAAGTTGTCTAATTCTTTCCAATCTTTCAAACATTAGAAAGAGTTGCAGAGAATTGGGAAGCGAAAAAAAGATAAGTTTTGCTCGTTTCGTTTTCAATTTTTGCACATTTCGTTTTTGCGATTATAGATTTGTCCCCGGATTTACAATCGTCGTAACTCTCAGTATACTTCCATTCAATAGGAATTATCCAACTCTCGTTGTTTTTATCAACAGCGTAGATAAGTGCGTCAACTGACGTACAGTTCGAGCCGCGAGTAGGACCATCTTCGTTGAGATGATCTTTCTTGCTGACTGCTTCAAACGCGATATAAGACACATCGGAATCACAAGGAATAGGTAAAACTTCCTTGAATTGGTTGCGTATGCCATTTAATAAGGCTAAAACAGCGACTGGGTCTTTTCGTATTGCCATTAAGTGATTGACACAGGCAATCTGAGAAGATAGAGTGTGCCCGGTTGGTTTCCGCCCAGCCCACCAATCAATTTTATTAATAGTGAAATAAGATAATGCCTCAGAGCGGATAGGCTCATAAAGATTTGTAAACGCGCCTTTTTGTTGAAGGACAAAAGGATAAGTTTTGCCTTTGAAAAAGCCATTACCAGTTTCGTCTAAGCCGAAAAAACCCTCTTTGATAAGGGCTGATAGACGAACCTTTTCTGAATTATAATAGTCTCTTGTTTTTGACATTTTAGTCCCAGTCGTTTAAGTTATCAATGAATTGGTCGAGGTCGAGTATTCACAATTATCATCAGGGGTTTTTCGCTGTGATACGGCGTTTTTTGCGTTCATCACGTAAATACCAAGCTTGTGTTTTAGCATCAAATTCAGCATGCGAAGCAGAGCCCTTTTCGCCATACTTATTGTTGAGAGTCGCATTTACCGACTCCAATTTTTTAATTTTTCTACACTAATCATATCATTAATCCTCCTGTAAGTCTTTTATAATTTTTCTTGCTTTTTCTATTTCACTACTATACTCCGTGTGTACTTGTTAATTTAAAAAGAAAAAGGAGTTTACACCTTTACTACATTGTCAAAAAACTCTCTTTGACTTATTGTGTAATCAGCAAGATTGCAAATTAGTTGACGATTAACCTGTATAAAATCCTGAATAAGGAAGATATCATCATATGATATATTAAATTCCATTTCATCATTAAGAACAGACGGATGTTCGGAGATAGAGAATGGTATAAACTCACCAACTGATTTGTCATACCCATTCCTTGCAAATAGCAGCAATGGGCGGTTGTTTCTTTGGTAAGACTTGCTATCGTCTACAAATATATCCACATTGATACCTGAAATTTTTGGTTTAACCCATAAAAATTCCATCAATTCGTCAGGATGGCTCAGCACAATATTATTTCGTTCACTCATTTCGTTCATGCTATAGTAGTTGAATATTGCTTGGTGAGAAATCTTTGATATGGGGGGATTATTTTGTGAGGGGGAGGGTTTCGAGGTCGTCGGGGCAGTAGGCGTTGCCGTGGAAGTGGATTTTGGCTTCGGCGGTGTAGGCTGCTTTGCGTGTGGCGAGGCTGGTGTCTTCGGTGTGGTAGAGCACCAAGTTTTTCACGCCGAGCACTTCGGCTTGCTTGCCGGCATCGAGGGCGGTGCTGTGGTGCTTGTCGTAGGGGCGGAATTGCTCACGGTCTTTGTAGAGGCAGAAAGCCTCGCAGAGCAGCCAGTCGCAGCCTCGCACATATTTTTCATTGCGTGGATAGTATGGCTCGTCGCCCAGGCACACCACACGCTGTCCGTCGGGCATGAGCATTTCAAATCCGAATTGCGAAGCCTTTTCCGAACCCAGGTCGAAGCAAGTCATCTTCATGTCGTCGACCATGATTTCCTCGCCGTCGGTGATTTCCTTCAAAATGATGCTGTCGCCTATGGCACGCTGAATTTTTCGGGGAATGAGCAGTTGGCAAATGGTGGTGAGGGCATGGCGCACCTCGCTATTGCAGTAAATCATCAGTTTACCGGGGTGCTTGCCCTTGTGGATAAGCGGAGAAATTTTGCGTATGAGCCACACCACGCCAAGGATATGGTCGGTGTGGACATGTGTCACAAATATGTGGCGAATTTCCTCGTATGGGATATGAGCCTTGTAAAGTTGACGGAAAATGCCGTTGCCGCCGCCAGCGTCCACAAGCATAGCCCCCGACTGTGAGCGGAGATAGAAGCAGGTGTTGTAGCAGCGTGTGCACATTGCATTGCCAGTGCCGAGAAAAGTGATAGAGTTCATATTATATACTTGTGAGGAATGATTAGTTATTACCGTTCACGATAGGGATTTCGATGCAGAACGTGGTGCCTTTTCCCACTTCCGACTCTTTCACGAAAATCCTGCCGTCGTGATATTCTTCAATGATGCGCTTCACCAAGGTGAGGCCAAGACCCCAACCGCGCTTCTTGGTGGTGTAGCCCGGGTTAAACACCGTCTTGAAATTCTTGCGAGGAATACCCTTGCCGGTGTCGCTCACCAAGATGGTGACATTCTGCTGACCACGGCTTTTCACGGTGATGTCGATTTTACCCTCACCGCCCATGGCATCCACGGCATTTTTTGTGAGGTTTTCCATCACCCATTCAAACAGCGACTGGCAGAGCATCACGCCACAGTTTTCCTCGTTTTTCAGATGCAGAGTGAGTTGCACGCGTTTGGGAATGCGCTTGCTCATATATTCGAGCGAAGTTTGCACCGCCTCGTTGATAAACTCCAATTCCTTGTCGGGCATAGAGCCTATTTTCGAGAAGCGGTCGGCGATTTTCGACAGGCGGTTCACATCTTTATCCATGTCAGCCACCATATTCTTGTCCACGCCCATTGATTCGAGCAGTTGCGTCCATGCCATCAGCGACGAGATAGGGGTGCCGAGTTGGTGCGCCGTTTCCTTCGACAGACCCACCCACACCTTGTTTTGCTCCGCCTTCTTCACGCTGATAAGGGCGAAGTAGGCAATGGCAAGGAAAAGCAGCAGCACACCCAACTGAATGTAGGGATAGTAGGCAAGGCGGCGAAGCACGTCGCTATCCTCGTAATAGAGGTGCTGCGTGGTGGTTTTGTCGATTTTTATGTCGATTTTGTTTGGTGATTTTTTCAGTTTCACCAATCGTTTTTGCAGATATTGTTCGTTGGCATCCGACAGAGCCATAGGGTTGAGGCTGTCGATGGGTTCTGGCAGATTGAAGTTGCGGTATTGCAAAATCTGGTCGTTGTTGTCGACCAGCAGCACCGGAATATTGTGGTTGCGCTCAATGATGCTGAACAGAAAATTGATGTCGGTGGGCATCAATAAATTTCCCTGCTCGTCGGTGGCGGGCTCGTTGCTCATCGACGCCAGTTCCTTAGTGGCATCGGCCCAAATCTCCATACGGTCGCGTTCCTGCTTGGCGAGGTCTTTCACCAGATTGTTAGAAATCCAGATAAAGCCAGCCACAAGAATCAGGGAAACCGCAATCAGAGCCAGTTTCCATATTCGTCGCGAGTCATATACATTCCGTAGATTCATAGCCACACACAAAGTTAATCAAAATTGGCGCAAAAATTTCCCAAAACCGACCTTCAAAAGCAATTTTTTTGCTTTCACAACTTGAATTGCTGGAAAAAATGCCACATCACTATATTATGTTTTGTCTTTATTTAGACTTTTATTTATTGCATCTTCAATTAGTCCTCAAGTTGGGGACAAAAGTCCTCAAACATACTATAGTAGTGTTCACAATTTGAATTGCTGGAAAAAATGCCACATCACTATGGCGGCGGTGTTGGCGATGTTGAGGCTGTGTTTGGTGCCACATTGCGGAATCTCGATGCAGCAGTCGCTGGCATCTACCGCCTCTTGGCTCACACCCTTCACCTCGTTGCCGAAAATGATAGCGTATTTTTCGCCCGGCTTAGCGTCAAACTCCTGAAGGCTGATGCTGCCGTGCACCTGCTCAATGGTGCAAATCTTGTAGCCCTCGCCACGCAGATGCTCAATAGCCTGCATCACTGTGGGGTAGTGCGCCCAGTCCACACTGTCTTCCGCGCCCAGTGCCGTTTTGTGAATCTCGGCAGATGGGGGGGTGGCGGTAATGCCGCACAGCGCTATGTGATTGATAACGAAGGCATCGGCGGTGCGAAACACACTGCCAATATTCATCTCGCTGCGCACATCATCGAGCACCACAGCCACAGGTATCTTATCCACGCTCTTAAACTCCTCGGCGGTGATACGCCCAAGGTCAAGCATACTTTTCTTCTTCATATAGGCAAAGTTAGTGAATATCTTTTTATTTTTAATGTAAATTCGGGGGTATGATGCCAAAAATGGGGTAGAGTGGGGAGAAAAAATCGGGGCTGTGTCGCTTGAATTGTTGCGACACAGCCCTTTCGCTGTTTTGTTGGTCGGGGTGAGAGGATTCGAACTTCCGACCTCCACGTCCCGAACGTGGCGCGCTAACCAACTGCGCTACACCCCGAATCCGCTCTTATTGAGCGGTGCAAAGTTAATATTTTTCTTTTTCATCTGCAAGTATGATTATTACAGATAAACCGATTTAATCCATTATAATCCTATTAGCACCCATTTTAAATAAGGTGTGATTTGCCGTTATAGACTTCTTTAAAGCGCCATATTTTATAGTGTGGAGAATTATTCTCCATCAAGAAGCTTTTTAAAGTCTTCTTCTGGTGGAAGAATATTTTTCAACTTATCGGGCATTACATTGTATGTGGCCACACCCATTGGTTGGGTGTAGTCTTGAAGTAGATATTCAACGTATGTTTTGTCTGCGTCACGACAAAGGACCACACCTATTGTGGGATTTTCATGTGGTTTGCGTTCGTCATCGTTGAGCATACGGATATAGGCTGAAAGTTGCCCAAGATAAGCGGGTTTAAATGCTCCTTTCTTTAATTCAAATACTACAAGGCATTGCAGTTCACGATTAAAGAACAACAAATCAACCCAATGATCATGCCCAAACTTGCCGATATGCACTTGATTGCCTATAAACGTAAAATCCTTACCGAATGTGATGATAAAGTTCTTTACGTTCGCCACGATAGAGTTTTCTATAACTCTCTCGTCAATATCTTGCAGATTACGCTCGCCAAGCTCCTCTATATTAATAAAATCAAGCAGATAATCATCCTTAAACATTGATATGGCTTTTAGTGCATGTTGGGTAGTTGGCATCGTCTTGGCAAAATTACTTGGCATTTTAGACTGATGATGATATAAGTCTGCTTTTAAGTTGTCTCGCAGGGTGTATTTATCCCAATGTAGTGTGGCTGCTTGATGAATATAGAATACCCGCTCTTCTATTGTGCTTGTTTTAGATAGTATTTCATCGTGATGAGAGAAGCTTAGTGCGAAGAAGTCATGCCATTCCAAATCGCCCGCCATCGGCTGGCGATTTACCATCAACAGTTCCTTTGATGGCAAAACCATATCATTATCAGTTGGTTGTAAATCGTCCGCCATTGGCGGGCGATTTATAAGTTCACACCATTGCTCATAAAATTGGCGCATCTTCTTTATACTTGTAGGAGAAAATCCACGCAAACCAGGCAATTCCCTTCTGAGTTGCTCGCTGATGGTTGCAATGGCACCCGTTCCCCACACGCCTCTACGTGTGTTATCAGAAACATACTTTCCTACACCATAATAAAGGGCAAGCATTTGCTGGTTAACAACTTTTGCTGCCTCTAATTGGTTTTGAAGAATTGCCGACTTTATGAGTTGTACGGCTTGGTTATATTGCGTGCTAATTTTATCCATTATCTTTACTTTTACTAAAAGCAAAGATATACAAAATTATGGTAATGATATACTAATTAGCCCCATAAAATAGGGCTTTCTTTTATAAGACCACTCCTAACAATTGAAGCTACCAAAGCTATCGTCTTAACTTCTTTAACTCCTTAACTTCTAACTTCTAACCTCTAACTTCTACCCTCTCTGCTGTATTTTCTTGATTTTTTTCACTTCCCATGCCATGAGAAGGATGGCGGCGGTGATGGAGCAGGCATCGGCGAATGGGAATGCCAGCCACACACCATCGATGTGCCAGAAGTGGGGCAGTATCAAGAGGAATGGAATGATAAACAGCACTTGGCGCGTGAGGCTCATGAAGATGGATTTGCCTGCTTCACCCACCGACTGGAAGAAGTTGGTTGTGATCATCTGGAAACCAGCCACCCAGAACATGGCAGTGGCAAGGCGCAGTGTCTTGGAACTGGCGGCGATGAGGGTGGCATCGTTGGTAAACAAGCGCGAGATGGCTTCGGGGAAGAATTGGCAAGCGAGACACCCCATGGTGGTGACCACAGTGCATACGCCTGCTGCTATCCAGAAGGTGCGCATCAAGCGGTCGAAGCGTTTGGCACCATAGTTAAAGCCCACAATAGGCTGCATACCCATACCTACGCCCACCACAAAGGTAATCACCAAACCAGTGACGGCGGTGAAGATGCCAATAGCGGCCACAGAAGTATCGCCACCGTATTTATAAACGGTGTTGTTGATTACGGCATTAATTACGCAGCCCGCCGAATTCACAATACATGGCGCCGCACCGATTGCGAAGATAGGCATCAAAATGTCTTTGCGGAGCTTGTAGATACCACTTTTGAAGTGGATTTCAGTGTTTTTATTGAAAAAGTGAGCCAGCACAAAAAGCATCGACACACCCATCGAAATGTCGGTGGCGATAGCCGCACCCTTGATGCCCAATTTCAGCACAAAGATGAAGATAGGCGCAAGAATCACGTTGAGCCCAGCACCTATAAACATAGTGAACATCGCCTTAGTGGGGTAGCCCGATGCACGCATCACATTGTTGAACGAGAAAGTGATGTTGTTGAAAATCAAGCCCGGCAGAATGAAAAGCATAAAATCGTGTGCGTATGGTAGCGAAGTGTCGCTCGCGCCAAACAGACGGAGCACAGGGTCCATAAACATGCCAAACAGAGCAATGTAGATGGTGCCAAACACCAAAGTCATCACAATGCTGTTGCCCAACACCTGCTCAGCCTTATCCTTGGCTTGCATACCCAGCAGAATAGACGTGCGTGCGCTGGCACCAGCACCAATCAGCACACCGAAAGCAGCACTCACATTCATCACAGGGAACGTGATGGCAAGACCGGCGATAGCGTCGGGACCCACACCCTGACCAATAAAGATGCGGTCGATAATGTTGTAGATCGACATCACCACAATGCCCACAACGGCAGGCAGACTGTATTTCCACAGCAATTTGCCAAGTGGTGCGGAATCAAGTTCTTGAAGTCGGTTATTAGATTTTTCCATAAAAAAGCCTTAATATCATAGATTGCAACTGCAAAGTTACAAATTTTTCAAAAAACGACACAAAAAAGTCAACAAGCCAACGAGTCAACAAGTCAACGAGCCTGCGAGAGGGTGGGGGTGGGGCTCTCAAATCATCAAATCATCAAGTTTTCGAAATTTCGGATTGGAGGACTTATTGGATTGGATTGGTGAGTTGTTGGGAAAAAAATTGTGGGAGTGGTGGGGCTTTTGTATCTTTGTGGATTAATTGGAGAAATGTGCGCTCAACTGTTCTGCATCAGCGGAATGGGGGCGAATTAATAACTTTGAAATTTATCTGAGATGAAATTTGCAGAAAAATGTAATGGGCTTTTCGATGCCACCGTTAATCTTTATCATCAGACTGATGATGTGGACGCAAAAGTTGCCAACCCTTACGAAGATGGCACCATCGAGGCAAAACTCTTTGTAAAAAACTGGATTGACACCGTGCAGTGGCACCTTGAAGATATTATCCGCGACCCTGAAATCGACCCTATCGAGGCTTTGGCCCTGAAGCGCCGTATCGATAAGTCGAATCAAGACCGCACCGACTTGGTGGAGGAAATCGATACTTACTTCCGCGAGAAGTTCGCTGATGTGAAGGTTTGCGCCGACGCCACCATCAATACCGAAAGTCCTGCTTGGGCTATCGACCGCCTCTCTATCTTGGCGCTCAAAATCTACCACATGCACGAACAGGCTTCGCGCACCGATGCCGACGAGGCTCACTTGCAACGCTGCCGCGCTAAACTCGATGTGCTTTTGGAACAACGCACCGACCTTACTGCCGCTATCGACCAATTGCTCGACGATATCGCTGCCGGCAAGAAATATATGAAAGTGTATCGCCAAATGAAGCTTTACAACGACCCGGCTACCAATCCGGTGCTTTATGGCAAAAAATAAAACATATAGCAAAACCGTACTCATTACCCGCTTTTCGGCGTTGGGCGATGTGGTGATCAGTGTGCCGGTGGTATATTCGGTGTGCCGTGCGTACCCCGATGTGCACTTTGTGCTGCTCACACGCCCTTGGCCTGCAGAAGTGATGATTCAGCGTCCCGACAACCTGACGGTGGAGGGTGTGAATCCGAAGGAGTATGATGGGTTGCTTGGGTTGCGCCGTCTGGCTGCGGAAATGCGCCAGAAGTATGGCATCACCCACATGGCAGACTTGCACAGTGTGATGCGCACTTGGGCTATCGGTTTCTTCATGCGTCTGCATGGGGTGAAGGTGGCGCGCATCGACAAGGGCCGCAAGCAAAAGCGCGCCTTGGTGAGTGGCAAAATCCGTGAGCAACTCACCACCTCTCACGACCGCTATGAGGAAGTGTTCCGCGCATTGGGTTTTGAGTGGCAGGAGTCGTTCAGTGGCTTTGCGCCCATTTCCGATAGCGAACTGGTGCCCAAAAAGCAAGCAGGCGAGCGATGGGTGGCTGTGGCTCCATTCTCGCAGCACCGCGGCAAGGAGTATCCGCTGCCGCTGATTGAAAAGGTGGCGGAAAGCCTCACGCAGATTGAAGGCGTGACTGTGATGCTCTTTGGCGGTGGCGAAAAGGAGAAAAAGGCACTTCGCCCACTGGTGCAGAAATATGCCCACACGGTTTCGATAGCCGAAATCAAACACAGTTTCACCGACGAGATAGCATTGATGCAGAAGTGCGACGTGATGCTCTCGATGGACTCAGCCAACATGCACCTCGCATCGGTGGCTAACCTGCCTGTGGTGAGCGTGTGGGGCGCAACGCACCCCTATTGCGGTTTCATGGGTTGGAAGCAAGACCAAGCCAACGCCGTGCAGCTCGACATGCCGTGCCGCCCATGCTCGGTGTTTGGGCAAAAACCATGCAAATTTGGCGATTACCGATGCCTCACAGGCATTGAGCCAGAAATGATTGTTGAAAAAATAAAGAAAGTGATATATGGCTAAGAGAATACTCGTGACCGGTGCTGGAGGCTTTATCGGAGGCTTTATCGTGGCTGAGGCGTTGAAGCGCGGCTACGAAACTTGGGCTGCCGTGCGCCGAACCACCAACCGTGAGTTTTTGCAAGATGAGCGTATTCATTTCATTGAACTCGACTTCACCGACGAGTTGGCGCTGAAAGCCACGCTGGCGCAAGCAATCGCCGACAATGGCGGCAAGTGGGATTATGTGGTGCACAACCTCGGTGCCACCAAGGCTGCCAACTATCTCGACTTCGAGCGTATCAATTATGGCTACATGCGACTGCTCGTTGATACCCTCAAGGCGCTCGACGCAGTGCCGGAGGTGTTTTTGCTCATGAGCAGCCTTAGCGTGATGGGCGTGGGCGACGACGAAGGCTACACGCCATTTAAAATCACCGACGACCCTGTGCCAAACACACGCTACGGAATGTCGAAGGCAAAGGCGGAAACCTATCTGAAAATGGTGCCCGACTTCCCTTACACCATTTTCCGCTGCACAGGCGTGTATGGCCCTCACGAGCGCGACTACTTCTTGATGATGAAGTCGATAGCATCGGGCTTCGATTTCAGCGTGGGTTTCCGCAAGCAGATGCTCACATTCATTTATGTGAAAGACCTTGCCACAGCGGTAATCAACGCCCTTGAATCAGGTCCGAAGCGCCGCGCCTACTTCATCAGCGAATCACGAGGCTACACGCAGAAGGAGTTCCGCGAAATCGTGTGCCGTGAGTTGAAAAAGAAATTCGTGATACCCATCACTTGCCCGATATGGCTCGTGCAAATGGTGTGCGTGTTCTGCACCATCTACACCAAATTCACAGGCAAACCCACCACGCTCAATGTGGACAAATTCCGCATACTCAAGCAGCGCAACTGGCTTTGCGAAACCGCCGACACCGAGCGCGACTTCAATTTCACCCCCCAATATTCCCTTGAGCGCGGCGTGAAAGAAGCCATCGCCTGGTACAAACAAGCCGGCTGGCTAAAATAAAAATACACCTTTACAGGATATTGCCTTTACAGGGTAAAAGCGAAACACCTATTTAATCCAATTAAAACCCAATTTACACCGATTTTTTCTTAGGTGTCAATAGGATGATAATGGATTAAATAGGTGTATTTTTATATCAAAATTTGTCCTGCTGTGGGGTTAGGCGAGGGATTCGAGGATGCGTTTGAGCACCACTTGGCAGGAGATTTCGCGGTTGGCGGCTTCGGGGATTACCAGCGAGCGTTCGCCCTCTATCACCTCGTCGGTCACAATCATATTGCGGCGCACAGGCAGGCAGTGCATAAATTGGGCGTTGCGAGTGAGTGCCATCTTCTCGGCGGTGATGGTCCAGTTCATATCCTTGCTGATGATTTTGCCGTAGTTGGGGTCGCGGAAGCAACTCCAGTTTTTGGCATACACAAAGTCGGCACCACGCAAAGCCTCGTCTTGGTCGTGCGTGATTTTTGCGCCGCGGGTGAATTGCTCGTCAAGTTCGTAGCCTTCAGGGCATGCAATCACGAAATCGTAGTCGGTGGCATTTATCCATTCGGCAAACGAGTTGGGCACAGCCTGTGGGAGAGCCTTGGGGTGAGGAGCCCATGTGAGCACCACTTTGGGTCGCTCCACCTCCTTATGTTCCTCAATGGTGATTACATCGGCAAATGCCTGAAGTGGGTGAACGGTGGCAGTTTCCATCGCAAACACAGGGCGGCCGGAGTATTTCACAAACTGGTTGAAAATGCGTTCCTCGTAGTCGTCTTGCTTGTTTTCGAAGCGTGCAAACGAGCGCACCCCAATCACATCGCAGTAGCAGCCCATCACAGGGATAGCCTCCAGCAGATGCTCGCTCTTGTCGCCGTCCATAATCACGCCACGCTCGGTTTCGAGTTTCCATGCGCCCTGGTTCACATCAAGCACAATCACATTCATTCCCAAGTTCATAGCAGCCTTTTGTGTGCTCAGGCGAGTGCGCAGACTGGAGTTGAAAAACACCATCAGGAGCGTTTTGTTTTCACCGAGAGCCTTGTACGCGAAGCGGTTTTGCTTCACTTCAAGTGCTTCTTTCACAGCGGCTTTTAAGTCGCCAATATCACTTACATGTTGAAATACCTTCATAACAAATCATTAGTTTAACGCTGCAAGTTACCAATTTTCTCCGAAAAATCCAACACCGCCACACAATTCCCTCACACATTTTCCCTCACACAGATTCAACGAGATTCAACAAAAAACGCAGGTTCGAGGCAGGGAAGGCGAACACGGATTCTACGAATTTTACGGATAAGTTTTAAAAACTTAGAGTGAGATCTGTGCGATCTGTGTGAGGCATGGAGTGGATTTGGAGCAAGGCTGTGGGATTTGTGTTGCCATTTTGGCGTTGATGGCGATGTGGTGGGGGGCGTAAATTTGCGCGAAAAAAAACTATGGAGAACACTTCACAATTTATGGAACTTTCAGAGAGCGAAATGCTGGATTTGTGGAAAACGATGATGCAGTTGCAACCTGCGCACTACGGTTGCACCATTGAGCGCACCGATGGCATCGATATTGATGAACTTTTGCTTATCCACATTCGCAAGTGGTATGCGTCGCTGTTGCTGTCGGCACCCGATGGCATTGTGCCGGTGGAAGATGTGAAAGACCGGCTGTCGGTGATGGTGGCTGACAACGGTGTGGTGACGGCGATGGTGCCGCCAGAGTGTGTGCGCCCTGTGGAATGGAAACTTAAGGCATGGCAAAAGAGTGTGACGCTGTTTTTGCAGCCAAATGTGCCCGAAGCCGCCTATCTGCACAACGAGTGGACGCGCCCTGGCGTTTGCGACCCAGCCGCCGTTGACTATGGCAACCGCATTTTGCTGTTCACGCTCCCCGACGGCGAACTCCCCATCTTTGATATGGCACGCTGCGTGGTGCGCCCCACCAATGGCAAATACATCTTCCACGCGTCGGCTTTGGAGAGTCTACGAGTCAACGGGTCAACAAGTTGATGGGTCAACGGGGCAACTTGTCGATGATTCGAAATCTCGATAATTCGAGTTTTCGAGGATTCGATTTAGTCGATTTAGTCGATTTCCACTTCGTTGATTGAATCGATGCCGTTGCGGGTGAGCGTCACGCGGAAGCGGCGCAGCGTGGTGTCGCTCTCGTAGCGGAGTTGGAGCACGATATTCACATAGTAGATTTTGTCGCATGGAATGGTCACCACCGTGCCATCGTCGTTCATGTGACGAATGTTCACTTTCGGGTTGTCCATCTTCTGCAATAGGTTGTTCACGTTGAAGCGAATAATGTCGTTGATGCCGGCGGTTTCGTAGTGCGAGAGGTTGTTGAGTTTCACCCTGTCGATGTGCAGCGCCATACGGTAGAGCATCACCTTCTCATCGGTCACCCTATTCTCCACCTCCATCAGTCGCTTGCTGTAGCGCACACGCTTCACTTCTTCAGGCTCCTTCTTGTGGGTGATAAAGTCCATACCCTCCTTGATGGTGCCTATTCTATCCTCGTTGAGCAGGATTTCCGCCTTATTGTCGAAATATTTGTTGCCAATGCGATGCGCGAAATAGTAGCGCGACAGTTCCTTGATGCGGTCTTTAATCATGTAACTAATCACCAGCACGATGAAAAACGGCAGAGTGAAATTGCCGAATTTCTGCTGGAAAAAGAAACTCACCACCGTGGCAAACATCATCGCCAACCCGGCGGCAATGCCCAAATACAGTTGCTCCACCAGTTTGCCATCTTTCTTCTTCGGCACATTCAAGTAGAGGTCGCTGTCAACATATTTCTTCAGCACACCGCTACGGTAAATCAAGTAGCGGTTGTTTTTCGCATCGTTTTCCTTCAAGTTCACATATCCCACCTTATCCCTGTAGGCATTCTCACGGCTAATCTCGGTCTGGAGTTTCTTGATAGAGGCAGCAAACAGTTCACGATGCTCCGCATCTTTCTGCATAAAATCGAGAATAAGGGTGGTGTAGAGCTTAAACATATTGCTGATAAACTCATCGCCGTAGCGGAAATAATTGCGTATGCCGTCGGCAATGGTGGGCTGGTACACGATAGTGCGCAGCGATCGGAAGGCACGCAGCACCTCGTCGAACGCTTGCAAATATTGTGCGCACAGCGTGGGCACCACTTCGGGCAAAATGTGCGAACCCATCAGATTGTAGCATCCGTTGCGAGCCGCGCTGTGGGTGATGGCTGAGAACATCTTCACCTGATACTCATACTCCTTAGTGGCGGAGCGAGTGGGCGACGATGCCAAATCCTGAAACGCCGCCTTCAGATTGGTGAACGGAATGCCACTGCCGCCCACTATGTCTTGAAGCAGGAATTTGGGCGTGATTACACGCACATACGACTTGATGTCTTGATAGAAGCGTGATTTGGGATAGGTCTCGCGGTTAATGTCGAGGTTGTGAGGAATGAAAAACCACATATAGGCGGAGAAATCGTTGTCCTTCACCTTGCGTCGCGCCACAAAGCTCGTTTTGAACTCTATGGAAAACTTGTCGTGTATTCTCGTATTCACCTCTATCATAACGCCCAGAGTTTGTTTTTTATATCAAGTGGATTGACGGTTTATTTCCAACCCTTGTAAGGGTTTTTCATCAACATGGAGTTGAAATACCTGGTATCGCCTGTCACTTCCTCGCCGAGCCATTCGGGCTTGGCGAACGCTTCGTGCTCGTCGGCAAGTTCGATTTCCGCCATCGTCAGCCCCTCGTTGTCGCCGTAAAACTCGTCAACCTCCCAAGTGTGAACACCGTCGGCAGCCTTAATCAGATAGCGCGTTTTGTCGATAATGCCAGGCTCGGCAAGCTGTAGCAGCTGTCGGGCATCTTCCACAGCTATTTCCTTTTCCCACTCAAAGCGCGACACACCGCTTTCGCTTGCAATGCCCTTCACGGTGATATAACCCTTGTCGTCTTTTATGCGTATGCGCACCGTGCGCTCTGCCACAGAGCAGAGGTAGCCCTGCGTGATATGCGTAGCCTTGTGTGCTTGCGCCTTAAAATTTCCCGTTACAAGGAACTTTCGTTCTATTTCTTGTGCCATAGTAATGCAAACTTAAAGAAAAAAACGATACAAAGGTGGTTTTTTTATAGAATTTTATAGTAATTTTGAATTTATGGAATTACAACGCTTTTTAGTTGACGGACGAATTGAGGCCGGGTGCGATGAGGCTGGGCGCGGTCCGCTCGTGGGTCCGGTTACAGCCGCGGCGGTGATTTTGCCCCCCGATTTTCACAACGACATTATCAACGACAGCAAGCAGCTAACCGAGCGCAAGCGCAATCTGTTGCGCCCCGTGATTGAGGAGCAGGCACTGGCGTGGGCTGTGGCGCATGTGTGGCCAGAGGAAATAGACCGTATCAACATTCTCAACGCCTCGATTTTGGCGATGCACCGCGCGCTCGACCAGCTCAAGGTGCGCCCAGAGTTTGTGTTGGTCGATGGCAACAAATTTAAGCCGTATGGCGACACGCCCTATCAGACCATAGTGAAGGGCGACGGAAAGATGATGAGCATTGCAGCCGCGTCGATTTTGGCGAAAACGCACCGCGATGAGTATATGCGCCGCATCGCCGAGGAATTTCCGCAATATGGCTGGGACCACAACATGGGCTATCCCACCAAGGAGCATTATGCCGCTATCGAACGCTTCGGCATCACTCCCTACCACCGCAAAAGTTTCAATCTCGAGCACAAACAACTCTCCCTTTTCGACTAATTTCAAAACGTGCGGAAATCGGCTTTTTTGCCATTTTGAAATGTGCGGAAATCGGCATTTTTGCCATTTCAAAACGTGCGGAAATCGGTATTTTTTGTAAAAAATCTTTTGTATCTAATTGATTTTTAGTATTTTTGTAAAAAATCAAAAAGTTAGTATGAAAAAAACGGTTTTTAAGAGAAAAATATATGATGAAATGCTTGAGTGGAAGCGCGAGTCGGCAGGCGAAACAGCATTGTTGATTGAGGGGTCGCGACGAGTGGGAAAATCTACAATAGTCAGGCATTTTGCAGAAAGAGAATACAAAAGTCACCTGATTATCGACTTTGCCAACACCACAGAAGATGTGAAATCGTTGTTTCAAAACCTTGGTGAGATTGACTCCTTTTTCTCGCATTTAAAGATTTTGACAGGAAAAACTCTACATGAGCGCGAGTCGGTTATTATTTTTGACGAGGTGCAAATGTGCCCTCATGCAAGGCAAGCGATCAAATATCTTGTTGCTGATGGGCGTTATGATTACATAGAAACAGGCTCGCTCATCAGTATTCACAAAAATGTGGAAAATATTGTTATCCCAAGTGAGGAAGATGTGATTAATATGCATCCGCTTGACTTTGAAGAGTTTTGCTGGGCAAATGGCGATTTTGAAACCATTCCGTTTGTGCGTGAGGCTTTTCTGAAGAAAAAAGCACTGACCGACGCAGTGAATAGAAAAATAATGAGGGATTTCCGAACCTATATGCTTGTGGGGGGAATGCCTCAAGCGGTGAATAAATATATTGAAACAAAAGATTTTTCAAAAGTTGACCGTGCGAAAAGATCCATTATACGGCTATATGAGCAAGATTTCCAGAAGTTGGACAAAACAGGGAAAGCGGCTACAATATTTAAAGCAATTCCCTCTGAATTGCATAAAAACGGTTCACGCTTTCAAGTGAGTGCAATCGCAGAGAATGCAAAAACGCAAACGGTGGCCAATATTGTAAGTATGATGGAGGACAGTCACACTGTTAATGTTGCGTATCATGCCGACGACCCCAGCGTGGGGTTGGAATTGTCCTCTAATAAGTCTGTTTGGAAAATGTATTTGTGTGATACAGGTCTTTTCGTTACATTGGCATTTTGGGACAAGAAATTCATCGACAATATAATCTACAAGAAGTTGCTTAACGACACATTGGATAGTAATTTGGGGTATGTTTACGAGAATGTCGTGGCCCAAATGCTAACAGCGGCAGGCAATAAACTGTTTTACTACACATGGGCTGCTCCAGGAAACCATGTGTATGAAGTTGATTTCTTGTTGTCGCGTGGTTTTAAACTTTTCCCAGTGGAAGTTAAGTCTTCAGGCTATTCAACTCATAAATCTCTTGACGAGTTTTGTGAAAAATTCTCTAAACGAGTAAGTAATCGTTATCTTGTTTACACAAAAGATTTACGAAAAGATAAAGAAACCCTTCTTGTTCCAATCTATATGGTTGGATTGCTATAGTTTAATTAATCATTAGCAATAAAACGTGAAACTGATATGAAAACGCTATATATTACCGACCTCGATGGCACGCTACTTGATGCCAATTCGCAGGTTTCTGCTGAGGCTGTTGAGGTGCTCAACCCGATGCTCGACGATGGGTTGCTGTTCACCGTTGCCACTGCGCGCACTCCTGCCACTGTGGTGCCGATGCTTAGCCAGCTGCACACCCGTTTGCCATTTATCGTGCTCAACGGTGCCGCCACATGGGATAGCCAAAAGGGTGATTATAGCCGTGTGAATGTGATTCCGCAAGCCACGGTTGAGGCGGTGTGCGCCGTGTATCGCCGTCATGGGCTCAACCCGCTCATCTATCGCCGCCACGGCAGCATCATCCACGCTCATCATCAAGGCACGCTCTCGACGCAAGAGCAGCAGTTTGTGGACGAACGCCAAGGGCTGGCGCTGAAGAAGTTCATTCTCAATTCCCCCGACTATCTGCATAGCCCCGACGAGACGATGCTCATTTTCTCGATGCAAGACTACGAGCGTCTGCGCCCCATCTACGAGGAAGTGACAGCCACAATCCAATGTTCGGCTGTGTTCTATCACGATATTTTCGACCCATCGGCTGGTTTGCTTGAAATCTATGCGCCGGGCGTGAGCAAGGCCGCTGCGGTGAAGCAGATGCAAGCAGAAGTGGGCGTGGATCAAGTGGTGGTATTTGGCGACAACCGCAACGACATACCCATGATGCAAGTTGCCACCCACAGCGTGGCAGTGGAGAACGCCTTCCCCGAAGTGAAAGCCGTGGCGTCTGAAGTCATCGCCCCCAACACAGCCAACGCCGTCCCCCTCTACATCCGCTCCCACAGAAGTTTAGAGATTAGAAATTAAACTCAGAAGTTAAGAAGTTAAAGAAGTTAAGACGGCACCTTTAGCTCTGACCACGATGACATAAAAGCCGATTAAATCCATTTAAATCCTATTAACACCGAAAATAATAATTGGTGTAAATCGGGTTGTAATGGATTTAATTGGCTTTCTTTATTTCTTATTGTCTGAGTACTCCGAGTGCTCACCCCCCCCAAAAAAAATCCTCAAACATAAAATAGCCCAGCCTCTACGATTTTAGAGGCTGGGCTTATGGGTGAAATTTAGCTTGCGCTAATCTTATTTTTTTGCTTTTTTCTGTTCTTCCAGATATTTTGCGATTGCGGCTGCCATTGATGGACATTCTGGTGAAGTGGTGATGTCGAGGCGCAAGCCCGAATTTTTCACTTCTTCAATGGTCTTGGTGCCCATACATGCCAAAAGCACGCCGTTCTTTTCCTGGTCGAAATCAGGGAAACTTTCAAGCAAACTCTTTACGCCCGATGGGGTGAAAAGCGCTACGATATCGTAGTCGAAAGGCGCATCTTTTGGGAATGGGTTGCTCACGGTGCGATACATCACAGCCTTGGTGTTGGTGAGATTGTGTGCTTCGAGATTGAGTTTTGAGTCGTGAACATCTGCCACAGGATAGAGATATTTCTCAGTCTTGTGCTTTTCGATGAGCGGAATCAAACCATCGGCTTTACCGTTTTCGCTGAAGAAAATCTTGCGTTTGCGATACACGATATAGGTTTGGAGATAACGAGCCACCACTTCACTGATGCAGAAATACTTCATGGTTTCTGGCACCTCAAAGCGGAGTTCTTTAGCCAAACGGAAATAATGGTCAATCGCTGTGAGCGCTGTGAATATCACGGCAGTATAGTCGCCAAGAGCAATTTTTTGCTGACGAAACTCCTTTCCTGAAAGACCTTCTACTTTGATAAATGGGCGGAAATCTACAGATACACCATAATCACTTTCAAGATTGTAATACGGAGATTTTTCACTTGATGGTTTCGGTTGCGAAACCAGAATTTTCTTTACCTTCACTCGTCTTAACTGTTTTTATGACTGTAATTGAGTGCAAATTGCCACCAAAAGCATCGCAAAGATGACCAAAGGAACAATTTCCACGCTGCAAAGGTACAAAATAAAATAGAGACTTTGTGAAAATTTGTTGAAAAAAATTCTTAATCCCTTAAAAACAAACACGATTCTGACCAGTGCGTAGAGCACGGCGGCAATGCTCAAAAGCAGTTCGATAGCGGCAGGAAACAGCAGTAGCAGCGCTGTGACGGGAAACAGCAGCAGCCCAAGCAGCGATTGCGACGCTTTGAAGCCACTGAGCCACAAGCGGCGGCTCACGGTGTCGCCAAACACATAGCCGAGGGTGGCGTAGAGTGCGTGTTGGCATAGGTGGAAACCAAGGCACATGGCGGTGAGCACTCCCACGTTCAGCCCCACGTTCTCCAGCATACCATGCCAGAGCGATGGCACAAAATGCCCCACGGCATAGAACAGCAGTAAGCCCTCCATCACGCAGGTGTTGAATATCAAAGCCCACATCATGCGCACATCGCTCATGGTGTGGTTGTCGAAAGCGTTTTCACGGCGCCGACGCACCGAAAACAGATTGTGGGCAAAGTTTTCAAGATACACATAGCCACGCTTGAAACTCACCACAATGAAAAACATGCTCATCAGCAGCAGCGACATCGAGCCGGTGTCGTAGAGCGGACCACGACTGTGGGTGACCGACGCAGTGCCCTTAGGCGATTCCATCACTGGCAAATCAGCCAAGTGCGAAACCACCGAATCGTTGCCCTGCACCGCAGGAATGCCGTCGGGGTACAGTGGAGTGAACTGCGCCACGCTGTCGTGCGCCTGCTGTGTGGTGTCGGTTGCGTGCTGTATGCTGTCGTTAGTCTTCGCCATTCATTATGCTACGCTTCTGAGCCACAGGCTCAACGCCCTCTTTCAGTTCTCTTTCAAGTTTGTCGAGCGCATCTTTCGGCGTGCGAGCCACCTTCCACAATCGGGTGTGGGAGTGCTGCATAAAGCCCAGAGTGCCACATCGGTCAATCATTTCCACCAAAGGCTTGTAGAAGCCCACAGTGCTCAGCAGGATAATAGGTTTGTTGATGATGCCCAGTTGTCGCCAAGTGTAAATCTCCATCACCTCCTCCAAAGTGCCGCAGCCACCTGGAAGCACGATGAAAGCATCGGCAAGTTCCACCATCTTCTCTTTGCGCGTGTGCATATCGGGAGTGACAATCATTTCCGACAGGCGGTCGTATTCCCAACCGTTATCCACCATAAACTTCGGAATCACGCCAGTCACAAGGCCACCATTGTCGAGCACACCATCGCTCACGGCACGCATCAGCCCCGCACTGCCGGCACCGTTCACACAGTCCCAACCACGCTGAGCCATCAGCACGCCCAACTCGTATGCCGTTTCGGTGAAAGTGTTTTCAAGACGGTCGCTCGAAGCACCAAACACGCATATTTTACCCTTTTTTTCCATAATCACTGCAAAGATACAATAAAACACCCTATTAAAAAGCAAAAACCGTTGCATATCTGCAACGGCTCTCACACAATGTGGTCCCTGACGGGCTTGAAATGTGCTATCGCTTCATCTTATTTGCTGATAAATTATGTGTGCCGGCAAATTACAGGCAAATTAAATTATTCAAATGACCTGTTTGATAATCAGCGTAGTAACGTTTTATTTGTAAGGGATCCCTGCTTTAAAGCAAATTGCCAGCAAATTAAAATTACGCCCAAGAAGGTATATACTTCATGTAGCGTTTGGCTGTTGTTGGGTCAAGAGGTTTTATCTTTCCATCATTTACAACCTCTTTAATCAATCTGGAAATACTTCCAGCAGACGATTCCATAACATTGAACCTTTCTCTGAGGGATTTATTAGTCAAAGCATCACCTTGCACATACATTAAGCAAGCATGGAGATAGCATGACCATAATTTGTCTTCCATAGGAATGTTTCTAAACTCCATTTCTGAGAAAAGAGTAACTTTTGTATTTTCTTGGAACACTTCAATACGTGGAGCAGGCAAAAATTGTGCTTCGCAACTCAAAACCATTCTATCCCAACCACGCCCCAACTCTTCGCACATCTTCAATCGGCGCATCAAGGAAGCAAGTTTTTCATTTCTCGACTTTGGAGGGTTATCAATAATACGCATCACATCAACCAACGGAGTGCCAGGATTTGTAACCTCTATGCGATTTTCAAAAATCTCTACAACTGGTGCAGTACCAGTGATGTACAGGTCTTGGTGAATGAGGCTATTAGCGATGGCTTCTCTAATCGATGGGAGGGGAAACTTTCCCGTTGTAGAAAGCCGAACGGAAGAAACATCTTCCTTGCTCGGTAAAATAGCGTTGATATAGCGGACTATATTCTCAAAGCAAATGGCATATCCTTGATTAAATGTTTCTTCTTTTTGGATTAGCAATCTGTTTTTACCTTGATATTGAATCACACGCATGGCTTTGCGACCCAATCTTCCAAACTCATTCAGGTCTTTAGCGAATAGAATAGCACCAAGATTGGTGATGGCAAACAATCCATTATCTTGGTTCTGAATAACGCCGTCTTCGATTAAATAATGCAGTACAGAGGCTTTTTCGGCTGGCTGTGGTATTTTCAACAGTGTAAAATAGGCATTTACTTGTAGCAACCTTATTATTTCCTCAAACCGTTGATTTGTTTTCACGCAAATATCCTCAAATTGAAAATGACGAAGTTTATCCCAAAGTTGTGCGCGAAATACGGGAAACTCATATAGTTTCTTTGTGTAACTGCCACTTCTAATATAGTCAATCTTTTGGAATGCTACGGGTTCGTTAAGGGCTTTGTGTATGCGAATGAGCTCCACATGTTTGCCATCGATATCAGTTTCGAGAAACTCAAAGTCTGCATTTTTAGAAAGAAGATAGCGTAACCAATTCTCCAACTCTTGTTCGCCTTTCTTTTCCAACTGAAGGCGTACCTTAGTACCCACGATTTCATGAGTGATATCGTCCACTCCCCATATCATATAGGCAAAGTCACGGTCGTTTAGAGTCGCGCTATTAGCAAGCGCACTAATATCCTCGCCAACCATCGTCGGCTGACAATTGTTATGCTTAAACTCAATCCAGCCAGCCTCCTTTGGAAGTTTACAAAGTTCTTTAACCAATATGCTTATGTTTCCCATCATTGTTTTTACCGATTACTCATTCACAAAGGTAATTATTAAATGTGTAAATAGGGAGCAGAATAAGGTAAAAAACACGAGTGAGTTTAAACTTTTCAGAAAATGCGATAATGTCGTAGACATAGAGATGTGTTAAAAAACAAAATCGCCAACATTTGATAGTTAGCGATTTTACTGTGGTCCCTGACGGGCTTGAACCGGCGACTCCCTGATTATGAGTCAGGTGCTCTAACCAACTGAGCTAAGGGACCGCTATTTCAGCACAGTGATGCCAAAAAGCACGGCAAAGTTAGCACATTTCTTTCAATTATTCAACACCCCCACCCACTTTTTTCCCCCATCCCCAATTACTCTATATTGTCCAAGATAAAAACCGCTCGCCGTTTCACGGCGAAAAACCCCTGATGACAAAATGATTTCTTGGAAGGAGGTCGTATCAAATTTACCAAAACGATTTTGCATGGTAGGGACGCGATACTTCGAGAGCACTGAAAAAGTCCAGTTTTTTAAAGACCAAAACGAAAAATGCTTACGATTTATAACTTTTCTTTCCACAAATCGCCTCAATAAGGCTATGATAGGCAGAAAAAGAAGGGTAAAACGACTATTTCTCCGTTATTAACTTTCAATCTGAAAGTTGGTTTTACTTTTTCAGTGCTCTCGCCTTTGGCATGTTTCAAATGCGTTAACACAATGCCGATTGCACCGAAACATGCCAAAGGCATGTCCCTACGTTGTGATGCGACTGTCATAAAATAAATATATCCGCCTTGGGTGGGCGGATATATTTTGTTTGTATTGGGAATGTTTTTTTGAGGGAGGGGATTAGCGAGCGAGGAGTTTGGCTGTGGCTTTGGTGCCGTCGGCCATTGTCACCACTGCGAGGCAGAGGGTGCCTTGTGGGAGGGTGAGGGTGGCCTGAGTGCCGCTGATATTGGCATCAACGCCCAACTTTTCGCCCATCAGTGTGAACACTTCCACTGCCTTGATAGCCTTTGGAGCGGTCAGGGTGGCCACGCCTGCTGTCACCTGAACGGAAAGTGCGCCATCCTTCTTCACTTCGGTGATTGAGGTGGGCACTGGCACGATTGGTTCTGGGTCGGGGAATGAGGTGATAGCGCGAGTGCGGCACACATGGAAATACTGCTTGGGCTGGCCATTTGAATATCCACCTTCAAACGACAGGAAGTTCACCAAATCGTTGCTCATCATGGTTGATGTCCAATATTTGTCTGCAGAGAGTGCCACGCCTTTAGCCTTAGCAAGATTGGCGTTGAACGCTGCGCGTGCTTCAGGATAAGGATTGATGTCGGGCTGACCGTCCTTATATACCATAGTCACGCTATTGCCGGTCCAGTTGTTGACCTGTCCTTTTGATGTGTCGGCATCTTTTTCCACCCAAGTGAGACCGCATGTGGCGGCAAAGAGCTGACGCATTTCATCTACGGCTGGCAAATACCAGTTCAGATTTTCGTTGGATTTCGACATGCACCAGTTTGCGGCTTGGAATCCGCTTGCCCAGTCTGGCTCTTTTGCAATCTCGGTGCAGTTGGCGGCACCGTCGATAACATTGTTTGCGGCAGGCACGCCCACAGTCGCTTTCGACCAGCTGAGTTGCTCACCTTCATCGAGGCTCACAGCCTTGCCGGTTCTGCCGTCGGCATTGATATAGTAAATCATACCCACGCAAGTTTTGCCCTCTACCACAGCGCCTTGTTCCCAAGTGCCATCGGAGAATAAATAGTTGCCCACCTTTGGAGCTTTCTGTGCCACAGTGAGAGTGAGTTCAGCCGACTTTCCGCCGCAAATTGCCCTCACCACGGTGGTGCCAGGAAACATGCCGCGCACCTTGCCATTGGCTGTGATGGTGGCAACACGGGGCTCCGACGAAGTCCATTCCACCTGTGCTCCCGCAGCTGCCTCGGCTGGAAGAATTTCCGCCTTATAGGTGCGTGAGCCGCCCACGGCGAGTTTTGCACTTGTTGGGGTGATTGTGATTGACTCTACAGGCACGCTTTGTGCCGAAACGGTAAATGCAGTTGAGGCTATCAGCGCAGCCACTGCCATCATCATTTGATTTTTCATTAAGGGGTTGAATAATTAGTGTATCAAAAAATCTTGAATTTATAATTCGCAAAAATAGTGATATTTCGCAATTCCCACAACAAACCAAGATTTTTTCAAGAAAAAAAGGAAAAAAGCAAGCCGTTTCTGGCGGAGCAGGAACGGCTTGATATGTGAATTATCGGGGATGCTTATTTAAGCATTTTTTGGAGAAGAACTGGCTCGTTGGTGGTGATGAAGTCGATACCATTGTCGATGCACCATTGCAGGTCTTCCTTCTTGTTTACGGTCCAGGCATTGGTCTTCAAGCCCAGGTCGTGGCACTCCTTAATCCATTCGGGGTGTGCCTTAAACACTTTGTAGTGATAGTCCATGCCGGCAGCACCGATTTCCTTCAGTTTCTTTGGTGGCATTTCGCCATTCAAGTAGTAAACTTCAGTGCCTTTAGGCGCATATTTGATGAGTTCGCACATAGCGTTTGGAGAGAATGTGATGTAGGTCACGCGGTTCTCCAATTCGTAGTGCTTCACCAAAGCGAGGGCTTTCATCACACACATCGACTCTTGGATAAGGTCGGCGTGAGGCTTCACTTCGAGTACCACCTGAATGTTGGGGTGCTTGGTGAATTCTTGCAAATACTGGTCGAGAGTGCTGATGTATTCACCGTTAGGCACTTTCTGACCAGCCACGTCCTTGGCAAGTGATTTTTGGATTTCCACGCCATTGATAGTGGCATCGTGGTTCACAAACACCTGACCGTCTTTGGTCAACCAAATGTCGAATTCCGAGCCCCAGCAGTGGATAGAGTCGGCCTTGCAGAGGCTGCGGATAGAGTTTTGTGCCGATTCGGTGGCAGTTTGCATCTTGATGCCCTTACCTGTTTTCCAATAGCCACGGTGAGCCACCACAAGTGGCTTTTGAGCCACAGCTGCGAGGCTGAGCATAGCCGCAGCTGCACAAACGATTGCTTTTAATGCTTTCATAAAATCTTTTATGTTTTTAAAAATTACTGGCAAAGCCAAATCAATGACTTTGCCAGTCGTTTATTGGTTTAATTCCACTTTAAAATTTTAAAGACGGATTATTAGCGTCCTTCCACCTTGAAGTTGTCAACGAAGATACGGTTCTTACCCTTGCCGATAGTCTTCAGCTGCACGTCGAATGCACCACCGAGAATCACGATTTGGGTGTCGCTTGTAGCACCGTCCACATAGATGGTGTAGTTGGTGTTAGGATTTTCCCATACGAGCAAGCCGTCGGGGTCGGTAGTGTAGTTGAAGTGGTTGTCGTCGGTGAGCATGAATGAAGCCACATCGTTGAGCACGATTTGAGCCTTGTTCTCATCGCAGTAAAGCACGCCGTTGATAATTTCGCCGCCGTTGCCACCGATAATCTTAGTCACCTTACCAGGACCAAGAACACCTACATACACCTGCACATCGTCGAGTGTACCACCCTTGGTGCAGTAGCCCACCAGCTGCATACTTACAGCGATGTCCATACCGCTACCGATTTCAGGAATCTTTGGTGACACGAGGTCGCCGCCGTAACCAGTTTTACCCAGTTTCAAGAAGCCTGGACGGCCGTAGCACAAGTTGTTGCGTGAAGTCCAGCCGTGTGAGAGTTCTTCATCGGTCCACTTGTCGAAGCGAGCTTCCGATTCACCACTGGTGTCCCAACCAAGAATACTGGTATCGGAGTGGTTCATCCAGCTGAAGTTTTCGAAGAAGAGCGCACCAAGCTGAGTGACTGGAACATCAATGCTGAGGTCAGTGTAGTTGCCAGTGCCTTGGATATGGAGAACTGCGAAACGGTCCTTGTTAGAGGCGGTGCAGTTCAGCATCACAGAGTTGGGGTCGGTTTCGCTTGGAGTCACGGTAATCCAGCTCACATCGTCGCCTTCCTTCACTGGGCGCACCTCATAGGTGTAAGGCACGTTGGTGATCACAGAGAATGGAATGGCGCCACCTTCGCGTGCAATGGTGATGCTGTTGGCAGATGGCTTGATGTAAGGCTCGCTACCGGTTTGGCGAATGGTGAGAGGCACAGGTTGCTCCACACCGTCGAGGTAGATTTTATACACCATGTCGCGGGTGTCGGGCTTCTTGTTCTCTACGGTTGAGAGGCGGATAATACCATCGCCTTCACCTTCGGTTGGGAACACGCGGCACCAGCCGTTTTCACTTTGGCAAACGAGTTTCCATGGGCGATTACTGCGCACCACAATCTTCTTAGCCTCTGAATAGGCAAGTGTGTCCACCGCTTCGTAATTGAAGTCGTAGGTCATATTCTCCAAGCCTTCAAGAGTGAAATATGGGTCGCCTGTAAACTTATCGTCGTCGCTACAAGCTGTGAAGCCCATCGCTGCCACCACTGCAAGAGCGGCAAGCAGCAGAGATTTCATATATTTCTTCATAACCATTAATGTTCTTTATAAGGGAATAATACATTACCTGTGATGGCAGAATAGCTCCACCATACAGGAGTCTTCATAGTGTTGTCGCCACCCATGCGAGCGAGGGCTGCGTCCACGTTTTCGCGGTTGTTGGCCACGGTGGTGTTAGGATAAGCGAAACGCTGAGGGTACTTGTAGTCGTTGAAGTCGGTACCGTTACCGATAGTAAGCACAGGGTAGCCGGTGCGGCGCACTTCGTGATATGCTTCCATACCAGTCCAGAAGAGGGCGAGGTATTTTTGTTCGCCAATGAGTTGGAGCTTATTTTCAGCCTTGTCCCAGTTAGCGAGGTCGGAAGCGAGGAATTTGGTCACGTCTTCGTCGGTGATGTAGCATGGAGTTGCGCTAAACAATCCCCAAGGAGCCCACTTCAGGAGCGAAGCCTTCACAGCACCCTCATAAAGTTCTTGAGGAGTCTGTTCGAGGGTGATTTCGCCACGTTGTTCCATTTCTGCCAAAATGAAGAGCACTTCGGCGTAGTCCATAAAGTAAACAGGGGCATCGTCGCGCACAAACACCTCATAGTTGAGTTGAGCAGCACCAATGTTTGATCTGTTGCGTTCGTCAGGTGTACCACCAGAGATAGCGCCCTTCCAGCCGTCGTTGCCTTCATTGAACCAGATTGGGAGACGTGGGTCGGTGTACGACTGAATGCCTTGATCGTCGGTGTAAACGGTCATCTTGATCATCTGCTCAGCTGCCTTGTAAGAGCTGCCAGTGAAGTCAGTTTTCAGCTTATTGTGGAAATAGCTGAAATATGGGTCAATACCAGTGAGTTGCACTGTGGCATTGTCGGCATTGCTTGAGATTACTGGATATTTGGTTTGGTCGTTGATCATTGCCTGAATGCGTTCGCCTGATTTCATCTCAGGGCGACCGCTCACACGGCAAAGCAAACGGAGCATCAGCGAGTTGTTGAACTTGCGCCATTGCTTCAAGTTGCCGGCATACATCTGGTCAACTGCGCCCAAAGTGGCGTCGGTCTTAGGATTAGCGGCATAAATCTCATTGGCTTTCTCAAGGTCGGCAAGCATGTCTTCATACACCTCTTTTTGTGATTCAAACACAGGCTTGGTGATACCTTCGTTACGGCCACGGAACGCTTCCTTGTAAGGAATGTCGCCATAGATAGCGGTAAGGTTTTCCATCAAAAGCACCTTAAGTGTCAAGCCCACAGCCTCAGCGGAAGAATTGTTGTACTTCTTTGCCAATTCAATCATGTGCATGATATTGGTGCAGCGGTTAGCGTAGCCGTTCCACACGCTTGCAAAGTTGGCTTCACCAATTTTGTAGCGGTTTTCTTCACGAGTGGAGCCGCCGCTGAAAGTGGTGTATTGCACAAGCTCGTCGTTCCAGAACCAGCTGTAGTATTGCCACTGGCTATTGGTCATGCCATAGAATGTGGGGGTGAACATTGCATAAGGGTTCTGCAAGTCGCCGAGCATCATATTGTTTGGGTCGTGATTTGTTTCTTCAAAATCGTGGGTGCAGGAAGTGCCCATCACACTCAAGCCTAACACCGCCAAACCCATATATAATAATTTCTTTTTCATAATTTGTGTTGATTAATTCTGTAGTGTTTAGAAGCTAAGTTTCACATTCACGCCATAAGAGCGAGTCATTGGGAAGGTCATGGTTTCGATACCGCTGGTGATGTTGGCACCATTGAGCGAACCGCCTTCTGGGTCGAATGCTGGGAAGCTGGTGATACAGAAAAGATTGGTAGCATACACACCAAACGATGCTCCTTGAAGCACTTTGGTCTTAGCGCAGATGCTCTTTGGAAGAGCGTAGTCGAGGCGTACTTCCTTACACTTCAAGAAATCGGTCTTGAAGGTGTTTTCTTCCACGTTGTCGCGGTTCCACTTGTAAGAACTGTAGTAAGTGTTGATGTTCTCAGTCACAGTAGTATTCTTTTGGTAGGTAATAGTGCCGTCGGCGTTCTTCACCGCATTCACACCTTGCACCACCAAGCCGTCTTGACGGCCTTCGAGTGAGTTGTTGAGCTTACCTTGGTAGCTCAATGCGAAGTTGGTTACCGAGAAGCAGTGACCACCCATCTGAGCAGAGAATGTGGCGCTGAGGGTGAAGTCTTTCACACGGAGTTTCTGAGTCATACCACCACGCCATGTTGGAGCCACCTTGCCGATGCGGCGAGTTGGGCTCTGGTCGAGCACTGGATAACCATTCTTGGCATTCACGAGAATTTGACCTGAGCAGTCCACGGTGTTGCCGTTTTCGTCGGTGTAGGTTGATCCTTCAGGAGCACGTTGGTAGCCCTTACCGTAAATCACATTCATTTGTTGACCTACATAAGAGTAGATATACACACGGTTACCGATGGTGGTACCGTTGTTGCCTAATTGAAGTGGAGTTTCGGGATCCCAACCTTCTTGGTAGCTCACGAGCTTGTTCCAGTTGCGGCTCCAGTTGATGTCCATGCTCCATTGCACGTCTTTAGCGCGCACTGGCACAGCGTGCAAGCCGATTTCAATACCGCGGTTGCGAATCTCACCAGTGTTGATCTTCATAGAAGTGGCACCGATGATAGCGTCGGTAGCAGCAGAGATAATCTGGTCGGTGGTTGAAGAGGTGTAGAGAGCCACGTCAAGACCGAAGCGGTTTTGGAAGAACATGGTCTCAAGACCCATTTCCCAGCTTTCCACATTTTCAGGCTTGATATATGGGTTAGAAATGCTGCCTGGCACGGTGTAGCCACCGAAATAAGTGGCAGAGCGGGTGTAAGTGTCGTTCAAAGTGTATGGGCTGGTGTCGTTACCCACGTTTGCCCAAGAGAGGCGAACCTTCAGCATATCCACCCACTTAGCGTGCTTCTTGAGGTTGAGAGCCTTGTCCACGAGGATACTTGCACTTACTGATGGGTAGAAGAATGACCAGTGACCGGGGCCGAGAGCCGACGACCAGTCGTTACGGCCGGTGATGTCGAGATAGTAGGTGTCAGCCCAGCTGAGCGATGCCATACCATAGAAGCTGTTCACTTCTTTTCTCGACTTGTTGTTGTAAGGAGTTGGGTTCACACCCACAGGAGTGTTGTTAGGATTGTAAATGCCTGGTTCACCAAGTTCGCTGAGGGTGATGTAAGAGCGATACCATCTGCGGGTCATGTTGTTGCCACCGAATGCCACGGTGATGCCGAGTTTCTTGTTCACGAGTTCGTTGTTCACGTAGCGGAGCAGGAAGTCGTGGTTGTACTCGTAGTCGCGGATAGTCTGTTCGCGATAGTAGCCTCTTTCATAACCTGGAGAGTAGTAAGGGCGTTGCAGCTGGCGGAATTCGTCGTTGATGTCGAGACCGCTTCTGAGGTCGAGAGTCAAACCCTTCACAGGAAGCTTAATGTTGAGCGACACGTTACCGTAGATACGGTCTTTCTTGTTGCCGTTGAGTGCTTCGTAAAGAATGCGATAAGGGTTGTGGGTGTTTGAAGGGTTGATTGTGTAACCATTTTCCACGTTTTCGCGAGTGAAGCGACCTTGGAAATATTCGTCCTTATAGTCTTGAATAGGGTTACAAGAGAAGCCCCATGCGAGCAAGTACATTGGGTTGGATGCGCTATAACCAGCCACAGGCATATTGTCGGATGACTTGTGGGTGTAAGTGGCTTTAGCGTTGAGTTTCACCCACTTGTTGAGTTGGGTAGTACCAGAGAAGTTCACTGTTTGCTTTTGGTAGCCAGTGTTAGGGAGAATCCAATCGTTGTGAGTGTCGGTGATTGACAAACGCGCGCTTGAGCCCTTGCCGTTACCACCATCGATGGTGATGGTGTTGTTGTAGGTCACACCGGTTTCGAAAATACCAGTGAACCAGTCGTCTTGGTAAACCCATGGTTTCTTTTCATAGGTGCCGTCTTCCCAGTTGCGAGAAGAGTAAAGGTAGCGCATTTGGTTGGCGTCGTATCTTGCACCGAATGCGTAGCGAGAATAGTTACGGGTCACAGCCACGCCGTCGGGAGCGTCTTCAGCTGCGATGTTCCAGATAGAGAAGTCCTTGTAACCGAGGTCGCCACCAGGGCCGTATTCCTTTTGGAAGTCGGGGAAGTAGCTTGCCTTTTCCCATACGATTGAAGAGTTGATCGACACACCCACACCCTTGCGTTGGCGGCCGTTCTTGGTGGTGATGACGATAGCACCGTTAGCTGCACGGCTACCGTAAAGCGCAGTAGCAGCAGGGCCTTTCAGCACACTCACGTTTTCAATATCTTCAGGGTTGAGGTCGGAAGCGGCGTTACCGAAATCGACTGGGGCATCGTTGTTGGAGTAGCTACTACCGCTACCTGATGAAGTACCACCAGAGGTTACAGGCACACCGTCGATAACGAAGAGGGCTTCGTTGGCACCATAGTTGAGCGATTGGTCGCCACGGAGCACAACGCGCACCGAACCGGTAGGACCAGAGTTTGCGCCAGTGAGGCTCAAACCAGCCACCTTACCATCCAGACCGTTCAGCCAGTTACCGCTTGAAGTCTTGGTGAGTTCGGAGTTGTCGACTTTGGAGACAGCGTAACCCAGCGATTTCTGTTCGCGAGTGATACCCAATGCTGTTACTACCACACCATCGAGCATCTTGCTTGATTCTTCCATTGTAAGAGTCACTTTACCATTCACAGGCTTCACTGTTTTGGTTTTGTAACCCACAGAGTTTACTACAAGCACAGCATTCTTGCCGTTCACCTTCAGAGAGAAGTGTCCGTCGATGTCGGTGCTTGTTCCGTTTTTAGTACCCTTTTCCATAACGGTAGCGCCAATCATAGGCGTTTTGCCGTCACTTTCGAAAATGGTACCTGTCACTCTATCCTGCGCCGCTACCGAAGTGGTGAGCACAAGCATAACGAGCAACCATGCGAATTTTAACGCGTGTTTAAAATGCATCATAGAAAGTTGTTATTAGTTAGTAATTGATTTGATTTTGCTATTGAGTGGCAATATGTAGTAGTCGTATTGCTGTTCATTGAATCGGTTATCTTAGTCTAATAAAATATCTACAAAATTAAGCTTTTTAAACCATTCTTCAAAAACAATTACACCAAAAAACGATTACAAAAATGTTAAAAATGAGTGTTAATAATGTGAACGTCACCCAATCTTCTACTCCACAGCACATTACGCACACCCCACCTATGGAGAATACCGAGGGTTTTAGGGTTATTTCTCAATTAATTTGAATACTTGGGGGATATATAGTAATTTTGCACGATCATTTTTTACAAACTATCGCTAATGGAACTTTTTGGACACACTAAGGATGTGATTCGTGCTAATTATTTCTACCTGATGGAACGCATGTGCCCATCAAAAATCAGCGACGCGCACGATATTCCCATCATTATCAACAATTACAACCGCCTGACGATGCTGAAGAAACTCATCGACTCGCTCACCTCGCGCGGCTACACGAATATCGTGATTCTCGACAATCAGAGCACCTATCCCCCACTGCTGGAGTGGTACACCAAGTGCCAGTTTGAGGTGATTCGCCTGCCCAAAAACTACGGATTTAAGGCACTGTGGAAATACGCTCCGGTGCGGAAGCGTTTTTGCTCCGACTATTACATCTACACCGACCCCGATGTGCAACTCTCGCCCGAATGTCCTGCCGACGTGGTGGAGCGCATGTTCCATATCCTGAAATGCAAGCGAAAGAAGGCGTTTAAAATCGCTCCGTCGATTCGCATCACCGACTTGCCCGACTGCTACGAGCACAAACAGGACGCAATCGACTTTGAAAGTAAATATTTTAAGGAACAGATCGAGGAAGATGGACTCACACTCTACCGTGCGCCTATCGACACCACGTTTTCGCTCTACCGCCCTCGCATCGGGTTGAGCCGCCGTGTGTCGCTGGAGTCGTACCGCATGGCTGAGCCTTACAGCCTGCTCCACCTGCCATGGTATCAAGATTCAGCGAACCTCGACGAGGAAGATCGCTACTACATCAATTCCGCCCGCCAAGCCACAATGTGGTCAACGAAAAAATAGTTTTTTTAGAAGTTAAGGAGTTAAGAAGTTAAAGAAGTTAAGACGAATGCTTTTTAGCTTGTAATCAATCTTTTAACCTCTAACCTCTAACTTCTAATTTCTAATTTCTGGAATGATTTTTTTCCAAAATTTAATCATTCTTTTCTTGTTCCAGCCGTGGCAGCCGAAAGGCAGTTGATTGCCGTTTTTCTTGTAGCAGTAGGCTGGGTGTTTGTCGAAACTGAATTTCAGGGCTTCGAGATAGCCGGGGTATTTAAAGTCAAGCCCGTTGCGGTTGGGCTCGATGGCGAAAAACACATCTTCGTTGAACAAATGATACTTTTCGTGCGACAGATATTGCTCAATAAGCACGCGCAACTGCTTAGTGGCACGAATGTGCGACTCCACCTTTCGAAGCGAAAGTCCACCATTGCCCACCTTATTGCCGGTGATTTGCGAATTGGGTTTACCGGTGATGTCGCAATAGCATTTCTTGATTTTTGAGCACAAACGCATAAGCGGATTGCGGTAGATGTCGCGCACTATCCACGGCGCGCCCACATAGTCGTAGCCTTTAGCGCACCACTGGTGGAGTTCGTCGCGGAAAATGTAGGTGTCGAGTTGGGCAATCAATATATATTCAAAGCGTGAAAAGCGTTCATAGAATGCTGTGGAGAGCATCAGCGTGTTGTAAGCGTGAATGTTGGTGAAAAAACAGTCGTCGAAACACTCCTGCTTCACCTGCGGAAACATCTTCCCCACCTCAGCCAACTCCAGCGAGGCAGGTTTCACAAAGAAAATAGGATAATCCTTGAGCACCGTCACGATGTTTCGCAACGAAACTTCCTCATACTCACCAAGCGCGTCCCTGTAAATCGGAACCAACACAGCCACTTCTTCCGTCATACGTCAAATAATATAATTCGAAAACTCCCAACAAAGTTACAAACATTCCCCTACATAACCAAAACCACCCCCACTTGGCAGGGGCTTGGCTCACACAGATCCCACAGATCTCACAGAATTTTTCTTTTGATGGTGTTAAATCTCACGGAGGTTGATGGAATGGTCGTGAGGCATTTCCGAGTACACCGAGTGCTCCAATTTCCAAAGTTCACACAGATTCAACAAGATTCAACAAAAAATCAGTGATAATTTGTGCAAATTTGTGGCTGAAAAAAAACACCTATTTAATCCATTAAAATCCATTAACACCCTATTTTTAAAAAAGTCAACAGGTCAACGAGTCAACGGGTCAACGAGTAATAGTAATAGGGTATGGAGGTTTTAAAAAAATGATATAATATACAAGTTGTCTCTGTAATAATTTAGTAATGATTGAAAAAATCCCGTAGGGATTAGATGTGTGTAGGCAGGTATGCAGCGAAGGTTATGCGAAATGAGCGAAGCGAAATGGAGCATAACCGAAGCGAAATGCCTGCAAATATCGCATAACAAATACGCATCCCAGCGGGATGCG
>OIYG01000446.1_pt1 | contig 41042 bp, 55 predicted proteins | sample 1587861 | NCBI WGS metagenome assembly OIYG01 (sample SAMN03283272) | human gut metagenome | biome: human-associated habitat; material: feces | host: Homo sapiens | place: Peru | collected 2012
TGTCCAGAAGCAGCTTTCCGTTTACGATTCTTGCGCGGTCAGTCTTGAACCCCTGTCTCGGTGCCTTCTTTGACTTGAACTTCGGCTTTCCCCAGTCCGTTTGTGCATTATCGAAGAAGTTCCTGAATGCCTTGTTCAAATCGCTGACTGAAAGCTGCAGAACTCTTGCGGACAACGCATACTGCCAGTCCTGCTTTTCAGCTACAAGTTCATTTCTTACCTTGTATTCGCTTGGTCTTGACTTTCTGTCATCAAGAATCAGTGACTGTTCGTACATGTCATTCCAGAGTGCTAGCGCTTCATTCCAGCAGTATCTGCGGTAATCGCACAGTTCATCCAGCACCTGCTTCATTTCGACATCAGGATACAGGCGGACCTTCTGAACCCTGACTGCCGTTCTCTTCGGGTTCGGCATTGACATAATATTCACCTCACATTTTGTCTTTCTGTTGAACATTAAATCACATTTGGGGGCTTTTGAGTATAATTTTAACTACAGTTTATTTCTCCTTTCCAAGGTCAACAAGACCGGGGAAAATTTCTTCCGCCTGACTTATCGACAGACCCAGCTGATATGCGACCGAATGAATTGTTTCACAGTTTTCACGACACCACTTTTCAGTGTCCTTTCTGAATTTAGCCACATCCATGCCGTATGCAGTCATCATTTTCTCAAGTCTCACATAAGTACATCCGAAGTATCTCATCATCTGATTTGCATTCAGGCAGTCTTTGACTGCCGAAGCAAGGCCGTTACGGGAAATTTTAAAATCATAGACAACACCATTGTCTCTCAGTTCCTGTGTCATACGTTCAAGTGTCATTCCGGCAGAAAGCGCAACTTCCGACAAAGGAACGCCATTGTCAATCATCGTCACACGCCTTTTGAACGAGATGACCGGTTCACCTACAGGAACCTGATAACGGTACTTGCTGCACAAATCCTTCACACTCCCGACGGGAATATGATACTTGGCGGCAATTTCCCGTTGCGTGTATCCTTGCTGGCAAAGTCTTGAAAGTTCCTCAATCCCGATAATGTCCTTGGCACGGTCTTCCCACGTAAAACCACGTTTTTTAAGAAATGCCTTGAATTCAGCCGTTGTGAAACCGTACTTTCTTGCGAGGTCGGTCAATTTAGTTGTTTTGACAAGACACTGCTTCAACTCTTCATCAGTTACATAATCCGCCTTGCGTCCGTTTTGTGTGCCTTTAAGCACTGTTCGCACCGCACGGGCCGTCTCAATGTCATTTTTCCCGATGTCACTGTTTTCAGTAAGCGGGAAGACATCCCATCCATATCTGTCGACTATATAAGACACCGCCTGTCCAAAATTCATTAACCTTCCACCTTCCGTTTTCTGAATCTCTTACATTAATTTTACCATTGAACAGGCGATATCCGCCACCAACGCATGATCAGCGGTGAATTTCTCCGACCGTGTTCTGGAGAACGCAAAGTATGCGCAGACCGTGAATCATCGTGAATTCAACTGCATTCATTATTTCCGTGTAACTGTGCCGTCCTTCCGCCATCTTACGTGTCATGACATCCCCTCTCGCAAAATCGTGAATTCTGCTCCTGCACCAGTCTGTGTTCTTTCTCAGAAACTCTGTACCGCTCATGTTCACGGCCTTTGCATAGTCTTCCACGTACGAATACGGTGAAAACGAAAGTGTTCTTTTGCATTTTGTAATGCGTTTCTTTTTCTTGCTTGTCATAATAAAACCTTCTTCTTTTAACTCCTTTCTTAGGTTAATTGCTTCTGTTAATGTTATGATTCGCGGGAGTGTTACCCAGTCCGTTTCAAGGTAGTACGTTGCAGTGCTACTTTTTTTAAGTTTATCGATAATCCACTCAATATGCCTCATAAGTTCAATTTCGTTCATTTGATCATCATTCCTTAATCTTTATTTGTATTCCTCCTGCATTCGCACATGCTTTCCCTCTGCCAAGTACAGAACTTTACAGTAATTGTCCCAGATATAATATCCTCTTATTGTCTGTTGATGTCGTTCCTATTCAAAATAGGCAAGGGTCCACAGGACAGCGATCACAATCATAAACAACGTACCCCTGAAAAACGACAACGGGTCATCGGAAATTATCTCTTTGGTCTCTTTCAAATATTGAATCATTTTCATACTGAATTCCTTAATTTTCATTTTATTCCTCCTACATAATATTCTTTTTTACTATAAAAGCGTTGATTTCATTGGAGCTTATTCAGCTTCTTCTGACGAATTTCTTCCCAGTGCACCGTGTCCATCGGTTTCAAAAGCGGTTTCTTGTCCGGACGGTTGACTGGGTTCCACTTTTCGTAGAAGATCAGAAATACTTTTTCTGCAGTATCTTTCTTTTTCGCCGACAGTCTTGTTTCAATCGGGCTGAACTTGCTTAGATGCCACATATCATACACGTCCGTGAATTTCATGGCTGCGGTTTCCTTTCCCACCATGTTTTCCACCAGATCCATTTCGCTCATGTCCGCCATCTGAAAGATGGGTTTTAAATCATTCCACGGAATTTCACCAGGCTTTATTTCACCGGTCTTTTCTGACTTAAGTATCACAGCCCATCCATCATACAAATATTCAACATCACGGTAAAACGAATGCGGAATAATCAGGTCAGCATTGTCACCGGTATTCTTACCGCTGTTTTCTGCAGCATCATTAAGCAGTTTTTGAAATTCATTCAATTCTTCGTTGTTCATGTTAACTTTCCCTCTTTCTGAGAATTTGCATTTCTCCTTTTTGCATTCCACTATGTACAATTATCTCGTAATACGTTTGTCAATAAATCAGATAACCCGTCTTCATTTACATTCCACTATGTCTAATTATTCCCAATTGTCTTGCAATTTCCTTCAAAGCCCCGCCATATTTACATTCCATTATGTCTAATTATTCCTTGGTAAAACTTGCGACCGCTCATACCGTAATCCTTATTTACATTCCACTATGCTTGATTATTTCCTCATCGAAATCCGGCTCGACTTTTCTACCCCCAGTATTTACATTCCATTATGTCTGATTATTACCCGATGAGCGGGTATGAAAAGTGCTCTGCGATTTACATTCCATTATGTCTGATTATTTCTCATTCAGATAGTCCTTTGACTTTGTTTGATATTTATTTACATTCCACTATGTCTGATTATTTCGCCGCCTAGCGGAACAAAAGGCATCTCTGAAAGCTCATTTACATTCCACTATGTCTGATTATTTCCGGATATTTGTGCTGTCATTATGTTGATGCTTGCGTTATTTACATTCCACTATGTCTGATTATTTCGCTGAAGATTCATCAAGCTGTCATGGACAATAAGATATTTACATTCCACTATGTCTAATTATTTCTTGATACTGAGCGTCAAACAACAAGCGCAATCCGCCATTTACATTCCACTATGTCTAATTATTTCATAGTGCATTTTAATCGACCTGCGCCAATTACACATATTTACATTCCACTATGTCTAATTATTTCTTTGCAAAACCAAACCTGGTATAACTTTTTTTCCCCGTTCATTTACATTCCACTATGTCTAATTATTTCTAATGCTCTTTAAAATCTTAATTTCATTACACCTTGCCTTTCCTTTTCTGTCGGACTCCCACTTTGAAGCTCACAAATACATTTTTTAATTTTTAAATATTAAGAAAATACCTAAATGACGGCTTTTTTTCAATCTGTCGAACCCCTCTGCTTTTTACATGACTTAAGGTCGACAGAATCATTTTTTAAATCCTTCACTTATTTAATTATCTTTATTTCCTTCCATTCATATGCAAACTATGGCAGCCTTGCATTCCACTATGTCTGATTATTCTATATTGTTATCCGAAGAACACGGGCGTCTTTGCCTCCCCTTCGTTTTCGGGCAGTTCACAGACGGTTTCTTCATCTGTCAGCACATAATTATCGGTATACGTAACCGGAACCATCTCCCATGTTCTGACCGAACCGTTTCTGACTGGTGTCAGACGGTAGTTCTTGCGGATCAGATACTTGGTCCCGTGCTGATGACCGTCTGTATGCACCTGGATTGTTTTCAGCACATTATCCGTTTCCTGCGGGATGTAAGCCGCAAGTCCGTTTCTTTTCAACAGACTGCCTTTTTCAATTCCCAATTCGACGATTTCCACTTTCCTGAATATAATTAAATCCTCATGTCGCCCAAGTGACGGAAACACTCTCGGATATTTCAGACTTTGGTAAATCTGTTCCAGTTCATTCGGATCATCGGGCATGATATGAAGCAGCAGGTCGACTCCCGTCAGAAGCTGCACGTTCCCCGGGCCTCTGATGATACCTGTCCCGTCAGCGTTCAGTGCATGTTCTTTCGGAATGTACTTTTTGTTGGCGAACTCATATCGAGTGAACATGTCAACAGTTGATGATGTGAATTTTCCCTGTACGCTTACATGCATCGGGTGATATTCCTTGAACCCGCACAGATTGTGCACCATGCCGATTACCGTTGAATACGGCGGCAACGGATATGACTCACGAAACCGGAAACTGTTCGGCACACGGTAGTTCGCTGTCTGCTGATGTGCTGTGATTTTAATTGCCTTCATAGTACTCGGCCACCTTCTGCTTAAGATTGCTCATGAACTTCTGCACGCTTGTTGCGTTCAGTTCGTCTTTGAGTTCTTCCGTATTGTCAAAAATTCCGTCAATCACACCGACTTCTGTATCCTTTGCCACGTTTTCATCTTCAAGCACGGCCTTAATGGCGTCAATCTTGACCTTGTTGTCTTCCACCTTGACCGTTGTCTCAAACAGCGGATTCTTAATTTCATAGTTTCCTCCGATGATGAACAACGGCTTCAGATCTTCACGACGGCCCTTGATGTCACGATACAGATACTGAATTGTGTCAAGCAGTTTCTGCACCCTGCGGGCTTTTTCAGTATTGTCAATGTCAATGCCGTCGTTTTCGTCAACTCCGACTCTGTCAAGATCAATTGCCACTGTATAGGCGTAATATGCCTGATGAACTTCTGCCTGCGCAATGTTGTTCTTTTCGTCGGAATTTTCCTTGCGAATTCGTTCTGCCAGTCCCATGTTAGTCAGAAAATCCATGTCGTATTCATACGGTGTCAGGCTGACTGCATTGGACAGACGCACAACTGCGGACCGATGAGGCTGAACAGTCTGATTCTTGACAGTTTTCAGATAGCCGAACAAATCAATTTCAGGATACTCTTCAATTGTTGCACTCGGTGCGAACTGAAGCACCTTCTTGTCTCCGCTCCCCATCGATTCAATCGGCGTCATCGCTTCGCCCATCTGATTGTAGATGTTGTAGCGGAGCGCCTGTCTTGAAAGGTACGTGTGCGCCTTGCCGTCTTCACATACCATTTTCTTGAGCGCTGCCGCATTTCCGAGTGATTCTCCATAGTTCGCACTTGCAAACTTGTTGATGATAGTAAAAGTAATTGCTGATTTCTTGTTTAACATGATTTTGATCTCCTTTTTAATCTTCGTTGTCTTCTGTCTTCTTTTCGGCTTTGTCTCCATCGGCCGTCAGCCCCGCCACAATGCCGTAACCGAGTTCACGCATTTTCTCCTTGTCATTCTGAGATGTAATGAGTTCACGTGGAATAACCCTGTTTGTGTAAAGATAAACGTTGAACAGCAGATCTAGAAACTTCTTCAAATCGTTGCCCTTTAATGTCTGCAGCAGTTTGTATGCCAGTGTCGACACGGTCTTGTCGTTATTGCTTCTCTGCATAAGCGCTCGGCGAAGCGACATCCCCCTGTTGTACGCCAATGACAGTTCTTCTTTTGTATAATCCATGTTAAAATTGTCTTCCTTTCTTTGCTCGTCAATGAAAATCTGATTCAGACTCATCAAAGCCATAATCTGACTTCGGCTGACATGCCAGTTTTCATTCTGCGTGACGGTTCCACTCAAAGCAAACTGTATCAAATCAGTCAGTTTCTGCGCCCTGTTCAGATGCTGAACAACCGCATCGTAAATTGAAAAGTAATCGTTGCCTGCGTAATCCTTCACACCCGCCGTCTGCAGTATCGTAATCAGATTTGCATGATCCTTGCCCATGGTTGTCTGAAATGCCCGTTTCATCACTTTCGACGCAATTTCGGGCACGATTGCAAAGATATACTTGCCGTTAATCAGCATAACCGCCTGAACGTTTGCAAGAGCCGTGCCACTCTTTTCACGCTCAAATGTCTTTTCAAAAGACCGCATCATTGTCGCATATGCTGACCTGTTCTGTCCTTGCCTGTCAGTGTCATCTTTGATTGTGCGGAGCACTTCATTGTTCGCCTTCACTAAATCAGAAAGCGAGTAATTTTCGTTAAGAAAAATTCCCTGTCTGTCCTTTCGGCTGATATTGTACGTGAAGCCGAGCGGTAAAAGTGAATACAGCCACTGACAGACCGGACAGATGTACAAGTCGTTCTGCATGTTCCATGCATTGCTTCGTTTCTTGTCGTAATCATAGCCGATACCTGTCAAAAATGTCTTGTATGGCAGTTTTTCCTTCCCGATTGGTCTTCCACATGCGGCGCACTGATATTCTTTTCGTCCTTTTGTGTCCTTCAGGAATTCCTGTACCGGTTTAACAAAATAGTCTTGATATTCCTGTATAAAATCCGCGGCGGTGTTCTGCCGGTTGAGAAAGCTTACATTACTGTAGCCCAGTGCAATCACCTTGTATGCCAGAAGCCTTGCATAAAAGTATCTGCTGTTATTGCTGTAAAACTCAATGCATTTCAGCAGCTTTGGCGTAAGTTCACGGGTCGTTTCCCTGATTCTGTCCAGGTTCTCGTCGTTTTTCGGCTTGATGCCCGAAATCTCTCCCGCTTTTTCCATAATTTCATCAGCGGTATTTCTGAATTCTTCGCTTCCTTCACAAAACCCTTTGATTTCCACGGGTTTGTTCTTCACTTTGACAGTTCCGCCGATAAGCCGTACAAAACTCTGCTGATTCAGTGTTTCCTTGAACAGTTTCAGAAACCCTTCCTTGAAGATTTCCGCCTGCTGTTTATCGAAGTTCTGAAAGTCATCATTCTGCCACTCTTCAAGCGTGCTTCTGAATTTGATGATTTCATGGATTTTCGTATATCGGCCGTATGTTTTCGCAAGCCAGTCGAAGTACTTTTCGCCGAAACCATCCAGTTCGTTTGCGGAAATCTCAAAAACTGAATCTTCCTTTAAATCTTCAGCTTCTTTTCCAAGTACTCTTGTCAGTCCGACCAAACCGGCATTTTCAAGCCAGCTGTTTTTTCTCATGTCAAAAATCAGCTTGTTTTCCATATTCATGCCTCCTTGATTAGCTGACAGAGCCCGGCAAAGCTTCCGCATTTTTCTCCCAGTCCGTTCTGAAGCACATAGTTCAGAATAACCGGATCGCCTTCAATCTGAAATTTTCCCATTGTTACCGCATAAGTAATGTCAAACGGTTTAATTATTGTTTTCTTCACTTTTATCGGGCGGACTTTTAGCGTATCAGCAAGCTTTTTCAATTCTTCATTTTCACTTTCGACTGCTTGTTTTTCCCTTTCGGTAAGTTTTCTGCCGTCAAGCACTTCCTGCAAATCCGCTGTTCTGTCAAGTCTGCATTTCAAAGAGCGTCTGAGCATCTGATTATATTCATCAAGATTGTCATCGCTCATCACCATTCCAGTGCGATTTTCCGTTCTTACAATTAGCGGTGACACCGTTCTGAAAACCGCCTTGTTCCCGATGATTTCAGGCGTATTAATTTCAAACGGCCTGCGCACTTTATAACTGAACCCTTCATGTTTCGGGAACGGAATTCTGTCCTTATTGTAATGCTGCAACATGAACGCATTGTAGAATTCAAATGCAAGCTGCATGTTGCTTGTTGAAATGTAAATTGTTGCCCTCATTTCTTCATCGCCGAAAATCATTTTCTTGTTCTCGTAATGTCCGTTCTTAAAATTAACACTTGTTGCGAACAGTTTTGGTGTGGTCGTCGCATAAAGGTGCTTAAACAGCACGGGATTGCTTTTAGAAAGTCCGTATTTGATGATTGACAGAAACTTGGACTGATACCCTTCAATATTTATTTCCTTAAGATCGCTCTCAATTGGAATTGCCAGTTCCATGCTACCCCTTCCTTTCCTTAACTTCCGAATTATTGTAACATACTTTTTTAATTCTGTCAATAAAGCCTTTTCCGCATTCCTGATAGAGTTCATTTTGCAACTGTTTATATTCATTCAGAAATTCAGTCGAGCTTAATCCCTTGAACCGTTGTGAGATACGTTCATAATCAAGAGCCTGTTTGTATTGAAAATACAAATATTGCAGTCTGTTGATCTGTTCCGTTAAATCCATGTTATTCACAGTCCCTTTCTACTTTTTATTTATTGCGCCTTCTTCAATATCCTTGATTGCCTTTTCCATATCTTCCGCATCGTCTTTATTGCGAGTACGGATATTGTCAATAAGCTTGTTACGGTTTTCCCCTTTGCTTCGTTCTATCTCCAGAACGGTGAACGCATTAATGTATGCATTTATCGTTGTTCCCAGTCTCTCATCTACATAGAATGACCTTTTTATCATTTCCATACTTTTTTTCTTCCCGTTGATCGTCTTCCAACCACAAGATGGCAGCATAGCCAGAAGCATGGCAAAGTCTTTAGTTTCAATGGTTACTGATGAATTTTTTACAAACATTATTTTCCCTCCTCATACTTCTTGCTCAATTTCCGCAGCGTTATTGCGACCAAGCCCATATACGTTTTGCCTTCATCGCCTGGCATTGTAGCTATCAGTTCATTGACGAGATCTTGCGCAGCCTTTGCCCCTTCCTTTTTCTCAAACTCAAAAATCGCACGTGCCTGTGCCACTATATCCATAGATGTGCTCAAGTTTTCTTCAACCTCTTCGCATCGATTGCCAATGTCATCCCAAACCTTTTCAAAACTCATTGTTTCGTATTTGAGAAATGACGACATCGCTTTAATCTGTGCCAGCAATCCCACTGGTACCGGCACTAACGTATCATCTACTTTTTTGCTCATTTTAAATTCCCTCCAGTTAATTCTGTGGTGGTTTTCTTCCGTCCACTCACGATCTGATGTATCTTCCTTTTCAATTATCGTGATTTATGATTTTTCGTCAGCTAATAGATTTTTTGATATCCAGTGTTTCACGCTCATTGTCTACCGGATATCCGTCGACGTCGTGAAGCTCGTTCGTTCCTTTAACAACGTGGCCTTTCACTTTTTCACCGATTTTGACGTTTTTATACAAATCATCATCAAGCGAATTGTATTTTTTGCCTCTGTATTTTACGATTGTCTTTTTCCAACCGATAATCGTGACTTTTTTGTCGACAACTTCGATATTGTCAGCTTTTTCCACTGAAGCGGTGTTGCATTTATATTGGGTGTACCCGCCGACACATAATGCGGTCACTATTGCTGTCGCAATGACAATTTCAATAATTTTTCCATAGCGAGACGAGGATTCAATTGCCATGATTATAAGCAGAAAGAGAGCAACAAGTACGAAAACTGCCATGATTATAAGCAGAAAGTGAGCAACAAATACGACAACTGCCTGACTTATGTAATAAAACATTTTTTATTCTTCCTCCAATATTTCGTCGCTCAACTCGTCAACTTCTCGCAAAAAATCGTACAATGCGTCATCATCAAATTCATTGTCATTTTTCAACTGTTCGATAACGTCGTGTTTTATATAAAAAATATAATCGTCATCATCATTTGCATCAGCTATTGCCATCAGTTTCTTGAGTATTTCTTCGTTAATTTGTATCATTTTAATCAATCCTTTTCTACCGCATATCCGTCAACGTCATGAAGCTTATTTGTGCCTTCGACAACGTGACCTTTCACTTTTTCACCGATTTTGACGCTTTTATACAAATCGTCGTCATCCGCCTTGTATTTTTTGCCCCTGTATTTAACGATGGTTTCATAACCGTTGTCCGTAGTTTTTTTGTCGATGATTTCAACGTTATTTACTTTTGCCACTGAAGCAGTTTCGTATTTGTATTCACCGTACGCGATTTCGCCCAATGTGACCACCATCACTATCGTACAAATAAACCCGAGCATCTTAATTAATTCTCCGTTGCTAGGCGAGAATGAGGATGCTATATTTATAAATGCAAAAAAGCAAATTACCATTGAGATTCCTAAGATTAATTCGTATTCCATTACTTATCCCCCTCTTCTTCAATCGTTCGTTTTAGTTCTTGCAACGCCTGTTTGTATTCGCATCCCAACAACGGTTGCTGAGCCGTTACAAATGTTCCCGTCGGAACGATTCTGAATTCAAGTCCTTGCGACCCCATGTACTCGATTCGCAATTTGAATAATAACTTTTCGTTCAATTTTACGTTGTATGTTTCAACCCTTGGTTTTCCATCCACGCAATTGTGTTGTGCAGTCAAATTTTTTTCAAACGTTACAAGACCTTTACTTGTCAACATTTTTTTGAGTTTCATTAGTCTTCCTCCTGCTCAATCGGTTCAATCGTTCTTCCTCCTCAAGCAGATGACCGGCTATGTTGTTAATGCTTGTGGTAGCCCAGTCTATTTGCGCAAAGACATAGCAGAAATCTTCTGGCTGTGCCGCCACAGCCGTATGAATATCAGTGCGCTTTCCAAGGCCATAAATCAAGTGCCAGATTTTACATTCCACCTCGATTACATATTTGTAATCATCGCCGATATTAAAATCCGTCACCCCGAAATCGCTCAGTTCGATCATTCCATCCGGGCAATTGTTCATGCCGTCCATTCGCCGTGCATAGATGACAACATTGTCCCCACAAACATCGATGGATGATGTGGTTATACTGCACCACTCACTATCTTCCAACGGTTCAACAATCATGTCTCGAAAGCCTGATTCTTCAAGCAGGGATTTTACTTCGCTTACCAAATCATTTGTCATTCTCATCGTCTCCTCTTCAATGTTTGCCCCGTTAAGCATTTCAATTTCAATTTTCATTTTTTGTTCTTTCTTTCTTTTATCAGTGCAAGCTTTTTCAAATATATTTCTTCGAGTCTGGTCCAAAACCTCGCCGGTACGCCCAATGTTTTTTCAAGTTTGTTTGCTATTTCCGTTGTCAGTAACATTTTCCCTTCCAAAAACAACGCAAGTTCTTTGTCGGAGATGCACATTTTCTTTGCGAGTTCTTTTTGGCTCATGTGCTGTTGTTTCAGCTGCTCTTTAATGGTTTCGCCAGGCGGTGTTGCGATAATTTCATCATTCTTTGCGACTGTTTTCACCTTCTTTCATGTCTGATTCGCTTTTTTTGTGCAACTTTTCTTTGCAGATCCCTGCTTTTGCGTTAAGCGTCAACAAGTTTTTATTTCAGCCTTGCGTTTCTTTCAAGCACGACCGCCAAGTTATTTTTTTCAAAACTCATCTTCTTCACTCTCGATATGCACCAAATCATTTTCATCAGGCAACTTCAATCGGCTAGCTATCTCTTTCAGAACACCACCATAACCGTATTGACGAGTGCCAGCAAGAGCTTCCTCCAAATCCTTCAAATGTCGCAAATTTATTTCATCATCAACATCATCATTTAAATAATCCTTTGATTTTAACTGATACTTTGCTACTTCCAAAGCTGCTGAATTCAATGCTCCTTTTCCTTTATTGTCATATATTTGCTTAAGACTTACCATTGGAGTGTAATCCAGTTTTGAAGCCCTTTTCCATAATTCAGTCCATTCATTTTGAGTGATATAATTATCATGGCCTTTGAAATAAGTCGATTTTACCATTAACAAAACGTGGATATGAGGGTGATAGCTCCCGTCAGTTTCATTTACCGTGATTTCTGTTGACCGTACATATCCTAATAAATTTTTAGTTACTTTCTTGTACTTTGACAACTTATGAAAAGATCCCGTGAGTTTCTTCAACGTTGATTTCAATTCTGTACCGGTACAATTTTTTACCGTCAACGTTAAAAAAAGAAATTTCGCTTTCGGGTACTCTTCAATTGCAGTTTTCAAAACCTTCTTCAATTCATACGTAACTTTCAAACTCCGTCTCCATTGGCACATTGGGCATAACCGAGATTTACAGAACCATGCCTGATACAGTTTCTTTTTCCCGTTGCTGTCAACAGCAAAGGCAAGTTTTTCAGCGCACTCGTGAACTCGATATGCTTTCTTGAATTTCAAAATTTGAAGGTAATCTGCATATTTAAGATTCTCAATCTTTTTTTGTCTCCACGGTTGACGTTTCCCGTTTTTCTCGTCAATCATCCGTTCATCTTCGTTGAACTTAGGTAATTTAACTTCTTTGTTCATCTGTTGTCTTCTCCGTTTTCAAACGCAATCAGCCTTGTTATATATTCACGTGCTTTAATTAAATCATCAATTCCGTTTTTGTCTTTATATCTCACTAAGCATTTCAAAGCATTGCCTCTCAAAAACTCTCTTGTCTGGTCTTCAGAAATCAGTCCTTCTTCCATGCGCGGTCGAATTAGGTCTTTACCATCTTCGCCTGTATAACGTTGCGGGTGATTATATTCGGTTATGTTGAGTATGAGTTCTCTCGGTCCGCATTCCACGAAACCTGCTTTTTTCAACTTTTCAATTGTTTCTTCTATTTCCTTGGCTTCTTCAGCCGCTCTTTTTTCCAATGTTTCTTCTGTCATTTTTCTTTCTCCTCAATCAGTTCGATTGCAAGCACTTCGTCAGCACGAACAAAAATGTCAGGATTCACAGTCTCGTTGTGCTCAGTCCAAGCTTTAATAATTCCGTTTTTGGTTGCAAAAAGACCCCGTACTTTAATTTTTACAATATTGGCAAACCCGCTTTTGTTCTTCAAAAAATGTGGGTTAATTTCGCGGTACTCTCCATGTTGGTTACGGAAGGTAATATGATGTGCTCTACACGTGATTTTAAACTTCATTTTTCTTTCTCCTCTCTTATTGAACCCGTGTTCCTTGGAAAGATAACGTCTTTTGTTCAGTTGCATGTACCTTTATGCGGTCATAGTCCTGCAATCCCCATGTTCTGATGTCTTCAAGCGTTAATGTTGTGTCAAGTGTACGTGGGGCTTCACTGCTGTTACCGACAATTTACCGTAAGCTCCGTTGTGCCGTCTGGAAAATCCATGAGAACATACCACGCTCTCATTGTGTACGGTACTCTTACCGTAAATCTCGTTTCAGTCATTGTTCATCATCAATCCGTTCAATTGTAAGAACGTCGTTGGCATTGATACGAATATCAGACCACCCGCTTCCATTTTGCTCAGTCCAGATGCCAACAAAACCATTTTTGATTTCAAAATACCGTGCTTCGATTTCTCGAAGGCACTCATTAAGTCGGGGACATTCACCTGAGTACGTATATGATCTGCATGTGATTTTATATTTCATTTTTCTTTCTCCTCCAATATCTCGTCTTTCAATGCATTAACGTCCCGCAAAAAATCATACAATGCGTCATCATCATATCCGTTGCAATTTTTCAACTGGTCAATAACGTAGTGTTTTATATAAAAATAATCATCATCATCGTTTGCGTCCGCTATTGCCATTAGTTTCTTGAGTATATTTTTGTTAATTTGTATCATTTTTCTTCCTCCTCGCCTTCTGATTTCACCACTTGCTCGAGAAGACTGTCAAATACCTTGTCCAGCTTGTCCAAATTGATTTTTACGTATCCTATCATCACTCCGTTTATGCAGATTGGAATTTTTGTGTCGCTGTAAGCGTACGTATCTATGTTGATGGCCATGATTGGTTCCTCCGTTTCTATTATTCTTTCAATTCTCCTTTTTCTTCCTCCAGTTCTTTTCTTCTCAAGTCGTCATATTTTTTTGCATCCTCTGCATATTCTTTCCCGAATTTTTCAGTCATGAATTTCCGATATATAGTTGTTGCCTGATCATCATCTTTCAACCATTCAGTATCTCCGACATCAACAAAAAAATCGTTGAGATAATAATGAATCCAATATTCAACTAACTCGTCTTCCCATTTGTCCCAGTAGTCGCCCTGTATTTCATATGTATCAGATGACTTTCTGTCAACCTTGAAATCTGTCAAACGTCTGCTGATAGTCCACCATTCCAATTCCAAAATTTCTTTGCACAAATCTTCCAAATCTTCGTCTGTTAATTTATCAAGATATTTCATCTTTTTTATATCTCTCTTTCTTCAATGCTTCTTCATTCGTCGTCTTCCATCATTCCGTCAAGCAAGGCGTTTACTATATCTTCAATGCTTTTTCCATTTAGCATTTCAATTTTTGCCTTTAAAGCAAGCATATCTTTAGTTATTACAACAGCGTCTTCTTTATCAAGACTATCCATGATCCTTCTAAGAATCATTTCATACCTGTTTTCTTTTTCAGGCAGCTCAGCACACGATGCATACACTGCCAATGCCACAAAATCTTCTTTGGCAATTTCAATTCTTCGATTCGTCATTTATTCATTCAAACCTCTCTTCCACAAATGCGTGTATTTTCTTCTATGAACCGTTTTGTTCTTTCCACTTCTGTTTACCCGTTCATTGTCTGAACTCTTCTCTATGGCTTTCATGTGAGCCACAATGATATCTCTGTTTAAACGCACAAGCAAGTCATGCTCTAGTTTAGAGCTGATGAGCCCGTAGTCTCTTGTGACACGCATCCTTTTTATCTTTCTGTTTTATGCATAAGCCTGTCAATTTCAGGCACCCCGCAGCAGATGCATTTGGACCGGATCGCTACTGCCAAGTAATCTATATCCTCACATTTTTCGAACGCCTCTCTGGCATCGACCCACGTTCTCCAACCGTACATGTCGCTATAAGCAAAGTATTCAGCATTCACCCAGTCCCTGCTACTACCTCCAAGACATTCAAGCACCAGCGATGGTTCCCACCCTTCAAATACCTTGTCAATCACTTTGCTATCAGCTTTGAAAATATATCCCGTAACGGTCTCAACTCCAAAAGCTTTAAGAACTTTATTATGAATATCAATAAGCTTTTCATACGGAAGTTCTTCAAGAACATTCTTAATTTTCTTTTGCAAATCAGCTTCTGCAATCATTTTCTACACCTCTTCTTGAACAATTCTTTCCGCTTCTTCAGCACTCTCTGCAACGACAATTCTGTTCGTTATGATACCGTTTATCTTGACATATACAAGAAAATTTTCCATGCATCACCTCATTATGAAAATAAATTTTATTTCAATTAATTCCAAAAAATCTGTCAATTACGCCCGAAAAACATAGCTATGTTTTCATGATTCCACTTGTACGCATTCCTGCCTAAATCACAGTTCTTGGCTTTGCCGTAATCTTCAGCGTTCAATCTGAAATCCCCGTATATACAGTCAGCCCTTGAGGCATGCTTAAAATAGCGTTCATCAAGAACAAGAATATCCTTTACCGCATTATACGTATACTTGCTAATCAAATAAAAACCACCGCCACAACCGGCGCATGCCTGAAGTCTGCATCCTTCACCGTCATTCAGTTCCACGATCCGCACCTGACACTTCTTTTCTCCGCTTTCACTGACAAACTCACGGCTCATGTTAAGTGCCTGGGAATCACTGGGCTGATACCTGTATATAAGCGACTTGGATTTTTCTTTTGATTTAAATTCAATTCCATATTTCACTGACATTTTCTTTTACCTGCTTTCTCAAAAACATCTTCCGAAAACGTCCCCCACTTTGTGACGAACACATTCTCGAAAAGCTTGTTCCATCTGTTTTTGGATACAATCCTGTTATACTGCTTTTCCGCATACAAGACGGCAACCGGACATCCGTTTTTTATCTCATACGGTCTGATAATGTAATTTATTACAGTTTCGACGTTCTGCCCTCTTCTTGTGTTACGGCCAAGACTCTGCTGATAGTTAATGTCACTGGCGGGAAGATCCAGATAAATCGAAGTGTTACTTGACTTTGACTCAAAAGCCGTTGCACCGCTCTGATACTGAACGAACACGGGACTTTTTCCGTCATTCTCCGAGAAATAGCTTGACGAATGTCCGTTGACTTCGAACCATTTCATCCCCTGTCCGGCAAACTTCTTCTTCAAACCTTCAAGTGTAACGTCAAAATTATAAAAGACAAGAGGCTGACTGACGTCCTTTTTCCTGCACAATCTGATTACCGTATCGGTCACGTTTTCATCAGTTGTGAGCGTCTTTACGTAGTCAACACACTTTGTCGTGTTGTCAGAGTAAGCTCTCTGTCTGTCCATTTTCTCAACCTGAGCCAGTCTTTCCAGACCTTCAGGACTCAATGTGACATTCACGTCCGCAAATTCGTTTTCAGGGATATGAAACGTCTTCGGAGCATCGGGAGCATAAATTATCTGTTTCAGCTTATTCACGACTCTCCGTTTGTCAACGAACATCTCTCCATGAATTCGGAACGTCTCGTCCACGATCATATGATTGATATCAGACATGTTAAGCCCACGCTTGAATGCGTTCTTGAAACCGACAATCTCTTTCTTGTAGAAATCGTTTCGACTATGATAATCCCCGTTTAGCACAAGATACCCCACCGTATCAAGAATCGACGTGTCAAACGGTGTGGCTGTCAGCCCAAGTATTTTCAACTCTTTGTCACTGTTATCTTCAAGATGTCTGAAAATCTTTCTGAAATTACCGTTAGCCGTCTTGGTTGCATCACGAAGCTGCATATGTGTTTCATCAAGAATCAGAAGCGTGTCCTCCTGTTCCAGCTTTTTCAGAAATTCCGCATACATCTCGGGTTTTTTTGTCTTCATAACGTTAAGCCCCGCAAAAGTTCCAACTTCCTGTCCGTTTATCGGAACAATGTTCATGCTGATTCCGTAATGACTTTCGCATGAATCCACCGCTTCCCTGAATGAATTGTCAAGGCGCTTTGCCTTGGGGGCGATTATCATTATCTGAATTCGCCCGTTCTTTGCAAGCGCCCGTGCAACCTGCATGGATATGATTGTCTTGCCGTACCCTACAGGAAGCTTAAGCAGCGTAAAGCGATTATGCTGAACGTGTTGAAGTGCGCCGAATGCAACGCCCTTCGTCAGCGTATCTTCAAAATATTCCTTTGGCAACATTGCCTGGAACCTTCTTTCCTTAAAATTCCTTTTATTGTAACATTAATTGTCCTTTTTGTCAATAAAAGTAAATAATAAAACACGGCTTCTCACCGTGTTCATATCAATACCTTTATGCATGAGGGAAGAACTGCAAAATGTTCAACTTAGCAGAAAAGGGGACTTCGCAAAGTTTTGCTGTTCTTGCTTTCGATTACATTGATTATTATATCATCACATAAAGTTTTTGTAAATCATTTAGACAACTCCTAACCGCCACGACTAAAGTTACGGGATTTTCGGCTAGGCATAATTAAAAAACCACGACATCTCTGCCGCGGCAAAACATACATTGTTGCTTCTGAAAATGATTTTTCACTCAATTCTGCTGACGGATACAAGTTTTCCGCTGTTCATTCCATATCTGACATTATAAGCTTTGAACCCCTTGTTTTCCGTTCCGTTCGCACTCACGCTGTACTGAACGAGAACCGTCCCGTTGACAGAATTCCCGTCTGAATTGTCCATGAACACATTTGCGCTTGTCATATCTGACGTTGCATTCATCGTCTTTACTGCTTCCGCACTTGCCTTGGATCCATTGCCGAAAAGTAAAGCGTCATTCAGAATCTGCGGCGTCGCATACATTGCATCAAGTTTTCTGCGGTTAAGATAACTCTTTGCGTCATTATACGTAAATGCATTGTCAAAAAACTTAACTGAAACACCGGCAAGCGTGCCTTCGTCAAGCTGGTGGTCTGCAATCGCCTTTAATCGGTCATTTCCGCTCTGCTTCATGCTCTCATAGGCCGAACGTCTGACCTGTTCCTTCTTTGCGTTAAAAGCCTGTTTCGCCTGCTTAAGCGTACGTGTGCTCTGAGTTGTTTGCTGATATACGTCAAGTGCCTTGCGCAGACTTGTGAAACTGAGAAAAGCTCCGAGAGCAAGCACTGCGCTTAGCAAAGCTATCACTGTATCCTTCTTCATCATTTTGAATCCTTCCCTGTAATCTGATAGGCCACATTCGTGAATCCTCTGTCGCTGAACGAATATGTCCCCCAGTAATATCCCTTGCGGTTCACATTGCCGTTCATGACCGTGTCCCCCGGCACGTCATAGTCCACCATAATCAGCGTCTGAATCGTGTTTTTGTCACTGTCGTAACTTCCGAAGCTCACTTTTACATTATTCACACGTTCTGCCACGGGCGTCCCGTCACCCGCTTGACTGACTGTCGGTTCCGTGTCCGAAAGAACCTTGTCGGCAAGCAAATCTCCCAGTGCCTTTCTAACCTTGATTTTGTCTGTGTCATATTCCTTTTTCCCCTGTACAGTATAGGCGGTTCTGACCCCATCAGCCAGCTTTTCGCCCGTTTCCCGTTTTTCATCAGCTAAATTGAACGTTCCAACACGCTTTGCAAGAGCGTCCATGTAGCTCTGCACCGAAAGGCTGTCCGTTTTTGCCTTAATCTGCTCAGTTCTCTGCCTGTTATCTGCAATCTTCTTCTGATTGTTCTTATACGTTCCATTCAGATTAATCAGCGCAAACACCGCAAAAACAAACACATCAAGCACTGTAAGCACTACTATTGAAATCTTCTTCAATTCCTTTTCCACCTCATTTCTTCACGGGCGTGCAGAATGTCGCCGAACTTGACGGGTGTGAAGCCATCACGTACTTGTAGGCACGTTTGATTACGCCTTTGTCCGACCCCATTGAGTAAACCTGTGTGTCATCTCCGTGCCAGTCCTCGGCAAGAATGACCGTATGTCCGCTGTCGCCAGTTCCGCCTGCCGCCACGATTGCGCCCTTCTTAGCATCTTTCTTGTCTATTTCCTTAAGATATTCATGTTTGCCTTTGGCATCCGTTGCCATTGTTGCCGTGTTCCAACTCATGTTTTTTGGAACTTTGTACCCCCCGACCTTAAGAACAGTCCATACGAATCCCGAACAGTCGGTATAGCCGTTCTTCTTGATGTCACTTACGCTCCACTCGGCACTCTCATCCTTGTCCGACACAAGACTTGCCTTGTGCGTCTGCTGATAATGACCGACAAAATAACCAACCATCTGCCCTGCTATCTTCTCAACGTCACCGTCATTTTCACTTGACGTCTGTGTTGCACATGAATCAGAAGACAAATCCGTCGTTGAATCCGAAACATTATCCGCCACGTCATCTGCGCCGTTGTAAATCGCATATCCTGTAGTCACGCCTCCAAGATATCCACTTTCCGAGGCTGTAAAATAGCCGTTCGCCTTAAGCGTATGCACATATGCCTTGAGATCCGCATCCTTGCTTCCGCTTTTGGTTCCTTCCTTGAGGGCCTTGGGCACCGCCTTGTAATATCCGCTGATGTAAGTTTCCGCAAACACTCCGTAATTCGGAAAATAGAAATATATGCCGTCACCTTCGCCATGAGCGCTCCCTTTTGTGACACCTTTCTTCGCAAGCCATTCAGGGATGCCTCCCCCTGCTGACAGACCGCCGAGATTAAAATGATCACAGTTTAAAGGGGGATTTGCATTGAAATCCTGTCCTGATTCCTGTGCCCACTGTGCATAGATGAGTCCTGCATCCATCTTGAACCCCCATGACTTTTTGCCTGCCTTGGCGGCGGCTTTTGCAAGCTTTTTGACGTCGGCTCTGCTTAAAGGTGGATTGTTATTGTCCCATTTGACGCTTACGTCCGTATGCATGTCCCCGTTGCCTGTCACTTCGCCTGTCGAACCTCCGTTACTGTCCGAGTCACTGTCGATGTCCGTCTTGCAGACATTACGGTTTGGATTGCCACGTTCTGTGACATAAGCAGAAACATGAGGAACATTAGCGGTCATTGCCATCAGTGCTCCTGTTGCGACAAGCCATTTTTTCAACTCTTCCACCACCTTCCGCCAGTTTCCTGAGATTGGCAAGGTTTTTCTCACGCATTCGGCGTTTCTTTGCCTTGACTGCTGATTTCTTGTGCTTTTTGTGCATTTATTTCACATCCTTTCAAAGTATAAGCTGAGTGTCGATTACCGCCGACCCAAAGTCTCTTGCACGATAGACAAAGAAACGGCTCGTCATATTAGCTGACAAATCATCGACAACCATCTGCGAAAGCGGACGGTTCCATGAATAGTTGATATTGTCCACAGCCTTGGGCGTCACTCCCCCGACAACAATCAAGTCCTGCGTCGACAGAGGATGCACAAAACTGTCCATCGTCTTCACGTTGTTTTCTTCATTCTCACGTTCTTCAAACGTCGTAATCAGTCCTATGCCCTTACTGTCAAGCACATCTCTGTAGAACTTGAGGATCTTCGGATTTATCTTCACTGTGTCAAGTCCGGTTACAACCACCATGTCTCCAGGTGCTGCACGATTGACTACATATGCAATCGTATTGAGAAACATCACACCTTTCAGCACCGGGTCATTCTTTGTGACATGCGACAGATCATAATAGATGTTTCTGTCACTGTAACTGAAGCTGTCGGGAAAATTGGTGTGTTCACTGAAAATGTTCGGGTATCGTCTGCATGTGGTCTGCACACTGTCCTGCAGAAGTCTTGCCTTTCCGCCCGCAAGCTCCCCTTCCTTCATCTTCTCAGCAACAAGCCCGTTCAGCTCTGTGGTCGAGAAATCAGATATAGTCGGGAAGCTCTTGTGATTCTCACTGTTTGCAAGTATGCGCCATGCCTTTGTCGGTTCTGATTTCGGGTCTGCAGAATAAATTCCGTTGCCTCCTGCGCGGTAAATCAGCCATTCGTACAGACGCTTTCTGAGCATTGCCTTTATCTCAGGATCCTGAACGTCCGTTTCAAGCAGCATCATTATCATTTCAGTTACCTTGTCAAGATTGGCGTTTGCGTCAACATCAACAGTTTCCTTCGTTCCGTACACTTCAAGAGGATTTACTGTATAGTTGGACATATCAAGAACCTTTGAGTTTTCAAAGTGATAGTCAAACGGGACAAGATTGATGAAATGCGTACGTGTGCCTGTTACAAGCCAATTGTCCTCGGCTATTACATGTGCCCACGCAGACCCCATGTTTGAAATCTGAGCCGCTCCTTCAACCCCGCCGATTGAAATATAGCCGTTAATTCCGCCGGTCATCACCACTGCATGACGTATTCCGCCGAAATCAATCAACGAAGCGTTGTCGGCAATCAGCGAATGAACATCTGTCCCACAGTAAGTCGAATGTTCGTCCGAAAAACCACTTGACGGATAGTAAAGACGATTACTTGCGACTGTCTGCACATCCGAATTGTGCCATGCGTCCCCTGCCGTGGTCACGAACAAAGAAAAAAGCGTTTCAAGTATGTGTGAAGTATGCCGTACAAGCATGATCCCCTTGATTGCATCGTCCTTGTACGTCTGCTTGAGTTCCTTCACCGTTTCCTCAAGAAGCTGCGGCGTGTCCGCATAGACAATCAGAAACATGTCTGCGTCGATTACGGTCTCGTCCTTGGCAAGCTGTTTTGCCACCGCCAGATCCTTGTACTGCAGATCCTTTTTTGAATCTTCCCTGAAATCCTTCATATCCGTATTGTCAAGAGAAGCTGCCTTCTGTGTCAGTTTCTTGGCGAAAATCTCGTCTTCGGTCTTCTTGCCCATACCCTTTTCTCTCAACCCAAGCGCAATCTTGCCGTTTCTCATTGGTTGAGACGGGATAATGTCCGTCAGCCACCCTATGCTTTCAGGATTATGCGTTCCGTAAGCTATCTTGAGGTCAAAGATGGTGATGTAGCCTCCATCAGCAAGGTGTGCATAGCCGTCAAACTCGACATAGCCCTCGTCATGAACGAATCCTGACTGGCCCTTGAAAACACCACGACGCTTCTTCGCACGTTTCTTCTGCTCCTTTATCTTCTTTTCCCGTTCCTTTTCCGTCTTGTCCTTTTTCTTCAGTTTTCTCTTGAAATCGATCAATACCAATGCCCCTTCCGTCTCGAAAAATAAAAGACAGGGCGGGAGTCGGACCCGCCTTGATGAACCGTCCTGTCTATCCCATGATCTTCCGCATGAAAGCCTTGAGTTCGTCTTTTTTTAATGTGTAGTAAGTGGTCACAAGCCCTCTTTCCCAGAAATTCCGCTGTGCGTTACACTTATTTCTCAGAATCTGTGTGCTCGGTGAGGCAATGACAACATCCGTCTCGACCGTCTGAGCCGTCCTTATGCTCTTCGTAATGTGCTCGATTTCCGCAAGCCGTTCGGCCATTTCGGGCGTTGCGTTCGCCGCTAGCTTCTTCCGTTTGATTTTAGGTTTTCCAATGAACGTGACTGTTGTCCGTACAGTGTCTCTTTCAAGCGAGCCAAGAGCCTCCTTGTTAAGCATGGACAAATACTCCAGTTCATCGTCGAATGACGTCTGCGATACCTTGCCCTGCACCTTGAATACGCTGAAAAGATAACGCTTGCCCTTGTACATTGTCTCAACCACGCTGTTATCAAGTGAATTTCTTGAAAACTTGAATGGCCTGAGCTTCTGAAGATAGCCGTTCTGCGAATTGTTAAGCGTGTCCTTCCAGTACCGAAAGGACACAAAGAACTGCGAACCCTGACTTGGATTGACAAAAAGCACGTTAAGCGCTATGAGAACCGACCCTGCCAGCACAAGAACAATCGGAACAACTGTCCCGCTTATGTTCTTGAAACCTGCTCCGCTTGTCATGAGATGAAATCCGAAGAGAGCGCCCACTGCAAGCACTGCAAGCGCAAGGAAACACGACATCGTTGTCGAGACAAGCAAATCTCCCAGGACGCCCAGTGCCGACGCTATCGATTCAACCCTGTGTATTTGCTGAAAGGCACCCGCACGAAGGGATGTCTTGTTGCCCGCATACAGTGTCTGCTTAGCCAAAGACCTCGCCCCACTTCTTCATCATGATTCTCAGCGTAACAAGCATTGCAAGCACGCTTGCCGAAGACAGGGTCATGCCCACACCCGCCGTGTTCACGACACCCGTCTGCGGATATGTCTGTGCCACAGTCGCAACAGTCTGCTGACTGTCGGTCTTTTGTTCTGTCTGCTGACTGTCGTTTTTCGCATGAGTATCCGTATTGTCGACGATTTCGTCTGAAACCTTGTGCTTTACGGAACTGTCGGTCTTTTTTGATATATTGTGATATTCGACAACCACATCTGAACTTACATCTGATTTCATCTTTTTCCCTCCTGTCTATTCGTTGAGCGTGATTTTATGCGTATTGCCGTCTTCATCAATGTAAGTACCCGTTGTCGGACTGTCCATTGTCACTTCATAACTCTTTCCGTCCTTGGTATACGTCCACTTCGAACCGCTCGAATACTGCTCTGATTCTTCATCTGAGTCTGTATCTGTATCAGTCGAAACGGAACTTGACGACCTGCTCTCGGCTTCGTCAGATACACTTTCCGCCGATGAGCCCGGCACAGTCTTCGTCACTGCAGATGTAGACTTCTGTGAATAACTTTCAACAGGAACCGCATTGTTCCGTGAACCGGCAATCATGGAAATGCCTGCAATGATTCCGACGATGGCAACCGCAACCGCTACTCCAAGAGCAATCATCTTGATGAGATTCTGTTTGTCATCAGTTGTCTTCGGCTTGTCTGCCTTCTGCTGAACAGGTGTCTGAACCTGCATTTGCGGTTGGTGCTGAGGCTGAACGGACTGCGCCTGACGTTCTCTCAGAAGGCTATTCTCATTTCTTAGACTTTCAAGATTTGAATGCAACAGATTTATTGTCTGCTGATCCTGTGCCGTTGTCGCATTTGCCTGGGAAATAAGAGCGTCCTTGTGCGTGGAAAGTTCCTGTGCCTTCTGCGTTGTCGCATTAGACAGCGTCGCATCCCATTCGTTCCGCAGGCGTTCAACTTCACGGGAAAGCTCCTCGTTTTTCCGTTTATAATCGTCACGTTCTTTCACAATCCGCTCCGTAACCGAACCGAATTCCTTCTTGAAATCAACTGCCTCCGCATTGAGACGGGCAGTCTGCTTGTTCACGATGTCCGTGAATTCGTTAAAGATGGTTGAAAAGTCAAGCTTGCGCATCTCGCGGTTGATGAATTTAAGGCTTTCCTTGTTGTAATGCCGTTCATACTGTGACTTTTCCTCATTTTCCTTCTCCGTTGCCGACTTCTTAAGCTGACTGATTTCAGCTGAAAGCCTGTCAAGATGTTCCTGGCGGTGTTCTGAGTCATACTTGGTCTTCAGTGTTTCTGCCTGTGACGCTACATATTCTTCCTGTGCGTTCTTGTACTCGTCATCAAGTCTCTGTGTGGTGGAAGCTGTTTCCTGTGCTAGTTTTGCGCCAATTGCATCCAACGTTTCCTCATGTTCCTTCGCATAACGGTCGAACTTTTCGTCGAACTTTTCCTTGAACTCTTCCTTGTGTTCCTTCAGAATGTCATAAATCGAAAAGATCGCCTGGTCTCTTGCCGTGTGAACCTGTTCCTGTGCCTCGGCAATTACAGGCATAAGCTGCTCTCTTATATATCCGTCATAGACAGGCAGAGTTGCCTGAACATTATTCTCGAAAATATCGGCCGACAGTGTAAGCAAAGGGTCGATTCTACCTTCGGGAGCCCCCGGTGCAAAGTGTGCTCCCGCAGTTTCCGGATATTTCTCCACCTGTCTTGGAATGTCTGTAAATGCCTCTTCAATTACAGGGCTTCCCGTAACATTTTCATCTGATTCCAGAGAAGGTTCTTCAACAGTTTTTTCTTCAGTTTCTACAGTTTCTTCCTGCGGATTCTGTGCATAAAACTGCCCGGCAATCCGGCTGATTTCCCCATCGATCGTGCTCTGCTCATCTTCTGCAAAATCTGCAATGTCAGGCAGAAATGTATAATCAATTTCGTCCGGCTCTACTTGACCCGCACTGGCAAGGCCCTGTGTGAGTGTATCTGATTCATAGAATCTGTCATCGCTCTTGCAGAGTATCCCCAGTGTCAGGTAGCCCGTATCATCCGCCATTTCATCATAAAGCTCGTCTTGTGACGGATCATACTCAAAGACAAGGTTCCCGTTGTCCTCAAATGTCCGCATTGCGCTTCTGAATTTTTCAGACGTTCCATTGCTCGGTGCGGTCAGTGAAACTGCAAGGGCAAACATTGAATTATCCATATTACATATCCTTTCTGTAAATCGAATTTATTTCATTGCCTATTGTATAATAAAAACCCTTGATTATCAAATACATCAAGGGTTTCAAATGAAAAATATCAAAAAACACAAAACGGTTTACTTATTGAGATCGGAGAAGTCATTTCCGAGATTGTGTGCCCATGAGTAGACATTGGCAACCGTCATGATTAGGAATCCGCCGCCGGCCACAAGACAGACAATGCCGATACCTGCCTTCTTCCAGTCCTTGTTTTCACCCATGAGAGCGGAAACGATGTCCTTGACACCGACAACAATCAGAATCCCGCCGCCGAGGCCAAGCGCAACGTTCAAGAGTGCGCCGATGACGCTCTGACCGTAACTGCGGGTTTTAGAACCGTTTTCTGTCCCGAAATTGTCAGCAGCAATCAGCGGAAACACGTTTGTCAGCCACTTGTATTTAAGTGCTGTGATAAGTGCATTCATTCTCATTCGTCCTTTCGCTTAAAATGAAAAAAGAATTAATCTGGCATTAATTCCTTCTTTTGAGACTAATTATACGCTACCTAAAGTAGCTTGTAAATCAGATAATCAACAACGGTTATGTAAAAATCCTGAAATCAATCTTTTTGCCCCGAACAAAAAGATGCCATTGAAAGCCATCTTGAAAAATAAAAAAGAGTTGCAATATCTAACAAGGGTGTTATAATAAGAGCGTAAAGAAGTTAAGGAAAAGCAAAAATTTAGGAGGAAACAAAAAATGAAAAAAATAATCAACGGTAAAATGTATAACACGGAAACCGCAACGAAACTCGGGGACTTTTGGAACGGTCTTTCAAAGAGTGACTTCCGACAAGTGTCGGAAACGTTGTATCGTAAGAAAAACGGCGAATTTTTCCTGTACGGTCAAGGGGGCGCAATGACTGAATACAGCCAGCCGGTCGGCGACATGACTGGCGGCGGAGAGAAAATCATCCCATTCACCGAAGAACAAGCAAAGCATTGGGCGGAAGAGCGACTCGATGCGGACGAATATATCAAAATCTTCGGGGAACCCGAAGAATAGCATAAAAAACGAAGCCCCGTTTCTTAGTGGAACGGTGCTTTTTCTTGACAAGAATTGAGTTTCATGTATATAAAACCGAAAGAAGGAATGAAAATGAACAAAACAATCAAAATGCTTGTCGAAAAGGAAATCGAACGCCATGCCCTGGTTATCTATGATGATCAGGAGATAATCGACAGAAAACGAGTCGATGTTAAAAACGGTGCAATTCGTTTCTGGGAAGGCAAGCGAGTGACCGAAAAATTACCGCTCGCAGATCTTGATTGCACCGAGGGTGAAGCACGGATAATTATTGACCAAGTCGATTTAAATGCGGCGTTTCGTGCGGTGTTTAGTGCGAGTGAACATCCCGTAACCGAAGACTTTTAAATCGAAACGGGGCGCCAATGCCCCGTCTGCACGAAATGGGTGCCGTGTACTGATGAGATATCCCGGAAGAAATAGGAGGAATTCAAAATGGAAAACAAAAAATGTATCACAAGCGTGCGACAGAGTGATCCTGTCACACGCTTGTGGGAGCAAGAAAACAACTACTGTGTGGATACGATGTGGGTAACACCGCGAGAGTACGACGGCGGTTTCGTCGATAATCCAAAAGGCGAATGCATTGCATGTCGGGAAATTCCATCTGGAATACTTTATGAAGCGGAGAATTGGCTTAAACGCAACGTTGAATGCAACTACGACGGATACGGCAGGTTAACGTATTACATCCTGTACAGCCTCGATGAAAATGGGAACAAAAAAGAACCGCTGATCAAGGCATACCCTGTATTTACAGTAATAGATAAAACAGGCGAAGAGCATGGGCACTATACCCGCTTTAAAGAGGCACAAGCCGTTATCGACAAATTGTGGAATATCAGCCACATCGAAGCCAGCATTAATGTTAGAACAAAACTTAAAGATTTAAAAGATTTTTACTGATTTAACAAGGAGGTCTTTATTATGACAGAAAAAAATTTTACAGAAGACGATTTGATGTTGGAATTAACCTCAGTAACACCACGGGAATACGATGGTGGTTTCGTTGATAATCCTGATGGAGAATGCAGTTCATTGGATTGGAAAATCCCATCTGGAACGATCGACCAAGTGAAAACTTGGTTCAAAGAAAACGTCGAATGCGGCGTCGAGGACGGCAGAATAACATATTATACCCTGTACAGTCTCGACGAAGACGGATGCATAAACGGCTCGATAATCGAAGCGCACCCTGCATTTACAGTGATGGACCAAAGAGACAAAACGCATGGACATTACACACGTTTCGACGAGGCGCAAGCTATGGTTGATAAGTTATGGAATATCAGTTACGTTGATGCTTTTATTGACGTCAAGACAGAATTCAAAGATTAAATCTAGGAGGAATCAACAATGAAATACTATGCAATCAAAGTTAACAACATCGCCCTCAGCGCCACCACATGGAATCAGATCTCCGATTTATGGAAAGACATGGTTGAAAACGCAGGCAATACAATGCATATCACTGAAGAAAACAGAGCCGAATGGGAAACATGTGGTGGAAACAACATTGAGGAGTTTCTCGAAAACGCCCTAAAAGCTGGCTTCATCGACAATTTTGACATCGACGAAATCGGCGATGAAGACGATGCGGAAGAAAAAGGTTATTGGCTCAATCCACATCCGCATTTCGTTTTCCCGTATGAGGCACTGTCTGAAGAAGAAGCCGAAGAAAAACTGACGATTGATTCACAGCTTCACATCGGGGTTGCTGAAAACGGCAACGTTTACGCTGAGCTGAAAGACGAATCGGCTTATTTAAAAGTCGGCGAGTACATCTTCAAAGATAACACTGTATCATTTACCCCTAACCGCTCCCATTATTGGGCAACAGAAACTGTGAGCGACGAATGCGATGATAAACGGTTACTGATCGACAGAATCTTTGATTTAATGGATAACTACTACCATTTTGATTTCGACGATTACAGTATCGAAACCGACGAAATCGAGCAGACGCTTGATTTTTATGATGGAGACGGAAACCATTTTGCGTCCTTAACAGATGCCGACGCATACAATCAGATGCACAACCGTCTCTTAGCTGGTGGCGATCCGGTCATTGAGCTTTGGGAGTACGATGTAGACGAGGAAAAAAAGGATGATTAAATTGTCGGGCTACCTGATGGCGGCGATTGTACTATGCATGCTGCTACCTTTTTTCAAGGATGAAGATTAAAAATAGTCCCTGCATAGGGACTATTTGTGTTTGAGGAGGAATTTTTATGAAAAGAAAAAGAAAGCTGATACCGCTCGAGCTGCAAAAGCGGTACGATAAACTGCTAGACATTGTACCGGAATTGGAAACGGTGCAAGATGTTCAGCGATCGCTGGATATCATAAAAGAGTGTACCAATGCTGAAGGCTTTAATGCGTTGGGCTATGCGCTTACCAACGTTTTTGAAGGGGCATGGTTAAAAGACGCCAAAGCTATATACGACTTTGACAAAACGCTGTTTGAGACACTGAGCGATCAAACCGATTTGTCGGTCGCAAGTGACACGCTCAAGCGTTTGCCCTTCAGATGTGCATACATCTGCATGCCTGTTAAACTGGCAGGTCCGCAAGATACCCCCATGGACGGTTTCTTCGCTTTAAGGAAGGAAGATGTGATCAAGTGCCTGTTTGTGTCTACGGACACCATGGCGTTCGGTCAGCTAGATATCCACCTGAACGCTAAAACGTTTGAAGAAAATGAAAAGCTGAGTGTTGAAGAGGCTCGACGCTACGGCGCTGAGTTTGTCCGCTCGCCAAATAGCGCTACAACGAGAGCATCTAAGCTAATAGTACAACTGTTGCTATATCTGTGTGCTGCTAACGCAGACGTCAAAGAGCGCAGGCCATCAACAACAGCAGCAAAGAAAGCAACCGACAAGCGCCAAGTTAGGCAATGGGACGTCGGAGTGCGCGTGGGTGCTACAATCAAGCACAATCGTTCATATGCTACAAAAACGCAGCTCAAAGGTGGGGACCATAAGCAGCACGCACGCCCTCGCCCACACTTGCGCCGTGGTCATTGGTCACATTTCTGGGTTGGTAAACGAGACAGTAAAGATCGTGAGCGCATCCTGAAGTGGATAGAACCCACCTATATCAACGCAGACAGTCCAGACAATCTGCCGACAACAATCCGTAAAGTGAAGTAAGGAGAAATAAAATTATGAAGAAAACAAGTGAATCGCAAATCAAAGCCGTCAGAGCATACGAAAAAAGAAACCCGGCTCTGACATATTATCGTAGGCACTGGAGCGACGCTAAAGCTTTTGTGGTAAGCAAAGCAGAACGTTTTGAAGAAGCAAAGCAAGCAGCGGGCATCAGTCGGTACTGTGAAGATTTGGAAAGCTTACGAAACATGATTGACGAGAGACTCAAAGAACTCAACGGAACGAAGTAGACAATACGAACAACAGAAAAGGCAAAAAAAGGTATTACTGGTCAAGATTGAACAAGTGATACCCTTTTTTGTGCATATAAAGCGGCTTAAGCATGTAAGAGTAAACTAAAATACTTATACACTAATTATAATATCTGATTTAAAATAAATTAAAAAAAGCACTGTTTCCAATGCTTCGCTCATTCTTCTCCAAGAAGTCTGTTTATTTCGTCAAGTCTTGCAAGAAGTTTCTTCTTTTCCTTCAGCAACTGCTCCTTCTTATTTTCAGGCTTGACCTCTTCCACAGTAATGTAGTCTTCAAATTCAGGCTTCTGCTTTTCGAAAACGTTTCTGTTAACCTGCAACAGCTTGATTCTGCACCCTTCATCTACGATGGTAGCCCAGTTGTTACGGGAACCGCCGCTTTCCGGCTTTCCTTCAAGAAAATACACACCGTCTCCCGCACGGGCACCGCTGTCACGACCCCACGCACGGGCAACTTCCTTGCCGAAGATGAATATTGGTTCACGGTCCCCCCACATCTGACATTTAACCGTAACGATAAGGTCAACCGTCACATTTTCAGCTTTATCGTTATAACCGTACACATCTAACATGATTTCACGGGCAGTGTCAAGCACTTCTTCGTCAACAGTCCATGCTCTGACCCTGCCGTCCCACTTTCCTCCGAAACCCTTTATCTTCTCTATGAAATCCTTGTTATACGGTGTATAAAGCTTTGCTTTGCCGTCTTCAATCTCAACTCTGATTTCGTCGCTGTTCTTTTCCATAATTAACTTAGTCCCTCCTGCAATTAGCATATCTTTTGAATGCAGACTTTACCTCAGTGACACAATTTCATCCAGGTGCTCAATCGCACGTTCCATTAACTGGAGCGTGTCATCCATTGAACGAAGCGTATCGTAAATTTTTTCGCCAAGTTCGAGCAACTCCTCCTTGCCGTTGCCTTCTTCCGTATCAGGTGTCATTCCCATTTCGTCATTGTTCTTTTCCATGATTAACTTAATTCCTCCTGCAATTAGATTGCCTGTTTACTTAATTCGATATCGAAATTATAACATACTTTTTCTGTTTTGTCAATATAAGCTCTAAAAAAGACACCGGTATCCCGATGCCTTTTCGTTGTCATGCCATTAATTAAGCTTTTCTGCGGTCACTCAGTCCAAGCATTGCAAGAATACCGGCAAACATTGTCATGATTACACCGGCCGTTGCTGCGTCACTGTCTTTTTCGCCCATTTGAGGAAGATCATTTGATTTGACTGTATCTTTTCTTCCCGTTGCAAATGAGACTCCGGCAACTCCGTTATCAGTCTTGGAATTACCGCTCTTTTTCAAGACAAGCGGTGTCGTATCCGTATGACTTGTCTTGTCGTTAAGCTTTGCCTGTTCTTTCTTGACCGCATTCTCAAGTTCAAGCTGGGCTTTGAGCGTGTCATAGGCTTTCTGCTTGAGTGCAGTTTGTGCTTTTGCCTGTTCCAGTTCAGCCTTAGCTTTGTCGAGTGACTCGTGTTTTGCCGTCTTTTCGGCTTCTGCCTGTGCAAGCTTTTCCTTTGCCTGTTCCAGTGCCTTCACCGCATTGTCATAATCTGCTTTTGCCTTTTCGTAAATTTCCGGTGCGTTCTTAAGATTTTCAAGCACCTGTTCTCTTACTTCAAGTTCCTTCTGAGCCGTTTCCAGTGCGATCTTTGCGTTGGCATACTCTGTTTCAGACTGTGCAAGGTCTTCCTTTGCCGATTCAAGTGCTTTCTGTTTTTCGACAAGTGTCTTCTGCGCTTCGGACAGTTTCTTCTGTGCCTGTACAAGCTGATTCTGTGCCATAATCAACGTGTCTTTTTCATCCGTTGTCATACGGGCATTCTGATTTGCAAGAACAGCTGCCTTCGCCTTCTGATAAGCCTTTCCCGCATTCTCAAGTTCTGTCTGTGCGTCTGCGAGCGCCTTTTCATTTTTGGCAAGTTCCGCCTTCTGCGTGTCAAGTAATGTAAGAACCTCGGCAAACTGTCTTTCGAAAACGGCGAGGTCTGACAGTGCTCCATCACGTTCCCGCTTGGCGGAATTATAGTTTTTCTGTGCCTTGTTATATGCAATGCGTGCCTTGTCATAGTTTTCCTGTTTCTGCTGTTTGTCAGCGATGTAGAAGGAAAGCGCACGTTCTGCCTGATCAAAGTCCGACTGTGCATTGTCACGTGCGACCGTTGCGTCATGCCATGACTGATTGAGTTCCAAAACGAGTTTCTTCGCCTGGTCTACCTTTGCCTGTGCACTATTTACATCATTAAGCGTGCTCTGAACCTTGTTCTTCTGAGCATTAAGGACACTTTCCGCAAGATTTTTCGTCTTTTCAGCCGTCGCAAGGGATGCTTCTGCACTCTGCGTCTGCTTCTTTGCATTTGCAAGTTCACTGGTTACACTTTCATATGGATTGTCGATTTTGCTGAATCCGCCTTTTTCCGTGAAAATCTTTTCGTTTTCTTCAGCCGTCTTACCATTAATTGCCTGTGAAGGAATGAATTCACCCGTAACCTTGCTCCGGAGATTGGAAACTAAATAGAAGTCCCACATATTTCCTGTATACTGGTTATTTTCAGAATAACCTATGTCACTCTTTTTACCGTAGCGTGTCGTTACCCCGAGATATGTTTCCGAACATTTGCCATGAGCATCTAAATTGTCGATTCCCGTAATCGACATTGCGTGGCCTGTTATATTGCGATCCAAATCATTGGTTACAAATCTCCAGATAGCCACTTTAACTTCCATCTTCAAATCGTACATATTGAAGGCACTTTCACATGACGCACTGTCATATGCGACATCCACTCCAAATGAATGAGCGTTGTTCTTATTTCCATTCACGACATTGAGCATGTCAAGCATTCCCTCTGTCACTGTGACCTTGCCGACATACGGAGTAAGCCCGAGGTCGTCACGGAGGCTGTTGATGATCCAGCATGCGTACTGCGAAATTTCCTTCTGCTGTTCACGTGTGAGATGAGCCACGTCAACGGACACGTTCTTGTCATCTTCGTTGCCCGTGAAGATAATTTCACCGTTTTTGACGTTGAGGTTCTTCTCATTGTCATGCAGGGAACGGAGAAAGTCCATGTATGCATTTTCCCATTCTTCGTTATATCCCTGATCATTGAGCGGTCTGCCCGCCTTTTCCCATTTATCGAAGACTTCAAGCATTTTCTTGGCCTTCTGCTTCGTGGTTTCACTGACTAAAAGCTTTGCGCCCGCAAGATCATCGGCCTTTTTCTGAGCACTGTTTTCCTTTTCCTTTGCCGTGTCATAGGCCTTCTGCGCAGTTTCATAATCTGAAAGAGCCTTGTTGTATGCGGTCTGAAGTGACGAAAGATCTTTCTGAGCCTGTTCATGATTCAAGCGGGCCGTTTCAAGTGCCTTGTTCAATGTGACAAGCTCGTTCTGTGCACTGTCATATTCAGCCTTTGCCTGATTGTAAGTCTTTTGCGCATTCTCAAGGTTTGTCTTTGCAATGTCGTAAGCCTTCTGAGCCTTGTCAAGTCCGGTGTTTTCAAGAGCGCTCTTTGCATTCTCGAAATCGGCTTTCGCCTGTTTCAGTGCAGCTTCAGCCTTGTTGTAATTTTCCTCTACAAGCTGAACACGCTTTTCAAAGTCCTTGGCCTGACTGACTGCATCGTCATACTTCTTCTGAGCGGCTGCCACGTTATTCTTTTGACTGTTTACGGCATTCTGCGCATTGTCGACGTCGTTTCTTGCCTTGTCAAGGCCCTTCACGGCGTTGTCGGCATTCGTGTAGTTTGTCTGAGCTTTGTTCACGTCATTCTTTGCACTGTTGACCGCATTCTGTGCCTTGTTCACGTCATCGGTCTTCGAGTTCACGTTATCATGAGCGCTGTCAAGATTGTCATGAAGCTTGTCTGCCGTGGACTGCTTGTTGTCGACGTCCGTCTTTGCATTATTGACATCCGTCTGAGCCTTGTTGACGTTGTCCTGTGTGGCATTGTTCAGATTGCCCTGTGCCTTGTCAAGATCCGACTTCGCCTTGTCTGCATCCGTCTGTGCCTTGTTCACGTCATTCTTTGCGTTTTCCGCATTCTTATCTGCCTTGACGGCATCGGACTGTGCTGTGTCGGCTTTTGTCTGAGCCTGTTGTTCGTTGTTTTTTGCGTCATCGAGTTCCGACTTGGCTGTTTCTTCCTTTTGTTTCGTTGTTTGAGCTTGGGCTTGAACCTGTTGTTCGTTGACTTCGTTCGTATGTAAGTCCGTTTCGTCCGCCTTTGCCGATACTGCCGATCCGGCAACCGCAAGACCGACCGCTCCCATTGCGATAATCTGCTTTCTCATTAAAAGTTCCTCCTTAATTAACTGACTCGATTATTGTAACATATTTTTTAATCTTTGTCAATATTGCCTTGACCCGTATGCATAGCCAAAACGATATCCTCATTATACGGCAACATTTCCCGCATATAAATACCGTCTGCAATTTTTTTGCGTCTTCCGCATTCCTGCTTGATCAGACGGTAAGTAAAATGCAGCCCCGACTCTGAATCAAGACTTGTTTCCGCACATTTCCGCCTGAAAACATCGCACGCTTCTTCCAGACTATCGAATTCTCTTACAGTATTGTCCGTTCCCGCTTCGACAAGCGTTTCAACTATTTTGTACACGTGCATCTGACATTCTTCCCTTCATTTTTTCAATTTATTAAAATTGTACAATAATTTGTTCGTTTTGTCAATTATAATTCACGGTTCCTGCAGTTTCCCATGCAACCGAAAGAATATTCTCAGTAACCATGATTTCAACATCAGAACCGTTTAAGATTTAGTTTTTTTTATCAGTAGTCACTTTCAGCAGGTTCATTCGTTATGAAAGAGCCTTCTCAGTAACCGAAACCTGAAGCAGAATGTCATGATATGACGTAGCTGCATGCGTATATGCAGACTTGGTCTTCGCTCAACTGATCTTTCAGTTTCAGCTGACGTTCAGAATGACGAAAAGTGAGTATACAGATTTTTCACTTGATGACGTCAGCAAAGCTTTTATTTTCAATGGTTATACAGAAGAGTCATTAAAAAAAATAATTAATTTTTTTATTTTTTCATACTCCTACCCGCGTTATTATTATTATTTATATTATTTAATAAAAATAATAAAAAAATAATTTATTAAGGATTTTAACTATACCAATAAAAAATTATTCAAAAAAAGAAAACTGACACTTTATGATCAATCTGAAAAAAAATTTTTATTTTTTTATTTTCATGCTTCAAATATACGGTATAAATTTTTTTCGTGCAGCTTTAATTAATTATGTAAACTAAGCTCATCTCATGTCACTTTGACTTGAGTGGTAATATGCAAATTTCATGCACTGTAAATCAGCATTCAGATTAATTTTGTTTTACTGAGAACGGTCATGTATCAGCGATAAGCCTGCTTAAACCGGCAATTGAATTTGTGTATAACGGGAAGGCTCTTTCTGATGCATAGGAGCTGCTTGGAAGGCAAAAAACAGTTAAATCAACAATTGCGACAGCACCCCCCCAGTTGGATCAGGAACTTTTTCTTCTATATATAGACGAAAAGTCTGCTGAAAATTTCAGTATAATGCAGTTAGGCCAAGGCTTTTTATTAATTTCACGCCTATTTTGGAGCCATGCTCTTCTGGAATTGAAATTGAATTATGACGGTACGGAAGCCAAGAAACGAATCTTACATAACGTGTAATAAGATATAACGTTCTATGTCACCATGTTTGCCTACTTTAGGCAATTCAGTTCAATTTTTAGGCAATCTACTTCAAATTTTAGGCAGCATGCCTGAAAATTTTGCCTGAAATTTTAAGCAGAATGCCTGAAATTTTAAGCAAACTGCCTAAAAATTGAGGCAAAATGCCTAAAATTTTAGGCAGTTGACCTAAAAATTGAGGCAAAAATTTTCAAGCAAAATGACCGAAATTTCAGCGAAAAAAATATGCCTTGATTTACCGATACAATTCCAGGCAATACTAAGCCCCTTTAATATCAACGTTTTGACGATTTGCATGAATTCTGATTTCAAAAATCATGCAGTCGGATCGGCTTTGCATAGTGAAATAGCTCACAATATATACCAATTCAAAAAGTGTTTTCTTAACTAATTTGTTGGTGCCAATCAAGCCGAGAAAATATGCTTTAATTCTAGTTTTATGCTTGATTGAATTAAGAACAAATTAACATATGATTGCCAGCACAGGTCTGTATGTTCCTGACGTCTTTGTTTTCACTTTCTTTTACAGAATGCATAGTGTATAATGTAATAAAATCAATGTACGGAAGGACGGAATGGCTTATGATGACAGCGGCTGCCGATGAAGAATTTTATAATGAAATGCTTGAACAGTATGGAGGCGTATTTGCACGCAATCTTAGCGAAGAGAAGATTGTGCCTGTGTTGGTGGGAATGCTTAAGAACAAGGATCTTGCAAAGCTTACGGGAAAGTCTGTTTCAGCCATTTCGCATGCAAAGAAGGAAGGTGTTGCGGTCGGGAGCGATATTTCATCCGTTGTCTATGAGTTTTATCTTGAAACGACTGAACTTACAATTGAAGGAACGGAAGACGCCGACTATATTCCAATGTACACGCAGAGCGACGTTGCCGACATTCTCAATCAGCTCAACGGATTTTTCAAGAACATGACTGCAGAGACGGACAAGCTCAGAAAGACTACAATGACGGCAATCAGAAGCGTGCGGGACAATGCGCCGAAAGACGAACTGGAAATGAATGCACGGCTTACGGATTACGCTGACAGAGAACGCAGAACGCACAGGCCTGCAAAAAAGGAAATTGCCGTCACTCGGGTAAGTGAAAAAGAAAACATAAGCACAGAGGAAAACAACGGAAGACCTGTCCGCAAGATCCGTCAGAAGTCCCCTGTTTCAAAAGCTTTTGAAAGGTCAGAAAAAACTGGAACTTTCAGAATCGGGAAGCCTGCAGTCGAATGTGAAGGCGACGTGATGAAACTCCGTCCTGACGCAAAGGCTGAAGTGTATACTGACGGCACGGATTATACGGAATATCCCGTGGGACGCTTCTACAGAACTGAAGAGGACTGGAAGAAGGCCTGCGGATTCGGCAATCCCGCTTATGACGGTTTCTACAACGCCCTTTCAATCAGGGAGCGTTACATTATGGAACTGATTCATCTGTTCAAGTTCAGTCGTGCACAGCAGACAGTCCGGACATTTGACATAAGCAACGGCAAAGATTTGTATGCAATTCAAAGAGAAAACATCATGACTGACATTCCGACCTTCTGGTATGTCTTTGCAAAGTACGGGGATGACATGCTTGACGTTATGCGAAAAGCGGTGTTCGGCATCGACAATCAGCACAGCATGGACGCCGACGGCACCTATGTTCCGTCAGAATATGTTCCGCAGGACAGACCGCCGTTTGAAAATATCAAAGAATTCAGAGAATGGCTGGCAGATCGCCTTGCATGGGGCGAAAAGCACGCTTTCACGGACTGTCGTTATGTGGGCAGACATCCGATGAGCGAGATGAACATCATTGAAGTGTATAACGCTCGTTTCGGGCGTGATTTCTGCACGGCATGCTCGACACAGGGCATTGAACTTGAGTATCGTTTTGACTGGGAACATGAATATGTCTGCGTCGACGGCCGTCATGTTCGCAAGGAAGAGTATCAGCAGATGGTTTCTGATAAAGAGCGCCTGAAGGAACTTCGCAGGATTATTCCGCATTTCAAGGACAGGCGTGAGATTGCAAGTGACATGGAACGTGAATACCGCCTGGCACAGGGCGAACCGGTAACTCACGAGGATTATGAAAAATGGGCGGAAGAGCAGCGCAATAACGGCGTTGTCAATCCTAAGCTTTCTGAATTCAAGGTGGACTTCAGAAAATTGATGATCAGACTTAACGAGGAAAACAATCGTAAGCAGGCATGGGAATCAGAACATGCGGAATTGCTTGAGGAATATCATCAGCTGATTGGCGCATGAGCTGTAAATATGTTTGTTTTTAAGGCTGTCAGCGGCTTTTGATCAAGCTTTAGATTAAGTTGGGGCAGTTCAAGAAGAAAGTTTTTAGACGTGTTTAACGGGAAGACAATCAACGACCTCTTTCTGAAGTTTACAGAAACCTCACTGAAACTTTTATAAACATTGGTTTAAAGATAACAGTATCTACATTGACTATTTTATGAAATATTGGATTAATGATCATGAGGCCGAAGTAAAGAAATTCTGTAGCATCTTAAAGAAGTCATATAATAGAATTATTAATAGTTTAGGAGATAATAGTTAATTGTGATTTCTGTTATTTCTCTGAGAGGTGATGAATATGCCAGTAACGAAGTCCCCATTGCGTTATCCAGGAGGAAAAACACAGTTAGCAAGTTACGTAAAGCACTTATTGGATATTAATGATACACATAAAACATATATCGAGCCCTTTGCTGGTGGCTTTGGTGTAGCACTTGAATTACTGTTTGATGGTTCCGTTGAAGAAGTAGTTCTTAACGATTATGATTCTTCAATTTTTGCTATTTGGAATTCAATTCTCAATAATTATGATGATTTTAAGAACTTGCTTATTAATACTCCCCTAACCATCAATGAATGGCATAGGCAACAACAAATACATTTAAAATTTAAAAATAATCCCACCTCTGTAGAAAACGGCTTTGCAACCTTCTATCTAAACAGAACTAACCGAAGCGGCATTATTAAGGCCGGTCCTATTGGTGGTTTAAATCAAGCAGGCAAATATAAATTAGACTGTCGTTTTAATAAAGACAGTTTACTTAAAAAAATTGAAAACATTCATAATTTCAAAGAAAAAATCCACATTCATAATTTAGATGCCAATGAGTTTATTGCTAATAATTTGAAACAGTATGACCATCATAGTACATTTATCTTTTATGATCCTCCATACTTTAAACAAGGTCAAAATTTGTATCTGTCTTTTGTAGACCGAAATGGCCATTCAATATTAGCTAATAACATTCTAAAGTTCAGTAATAATTACAAATGGATAACAACCTATGATTTAGAAGAAGATATAAGGTATTTATATTCACCTTATGTTAAAGCTTATAAGTATAGTCTAAATTACTCGGCCGGAAAAAAACGTAAATCAGAAGAGTATCTTTTTGCCAATAATAATACATTAGTCGATTCATTTGATAAGGTTAACCTCTTGCAAATCTAGTATTAAACCCGTCGATTTTGATGGGTTTAAAAATACGTCTAGATGAACTGAGACAGCGTCCGTGCCATTAGAGTTCTCAACGAATTGATCGATTATGCTATTGACGATAAATACGATTTTTCAAATTCAAAAATCGCTGAAGTCTTTGAAGAAGCAAAAGAAGAGGAAGAATAGCCATGGAAAAAACGGAATTAAAAGAAACGGTGCTTACGGCGCTGAAAACAATGAATAATGAAGAATTGTGCGAAATCTTAAATCGCTTTTTTCGGCGGTTAGGAACATTTGATTCGGTAAACTCGATGACGCTTTTTACGCTTGATGGCGTTTTTTACGCATACGACGCAGGACAGGACACGATTTCCAGTTTCAACTGGGTAAAAGAGTCCAATTTTTTTAAAGACAATGTTGACAACGTAATCGACGAAGTAGTTGAAAACTGGGATGCGTTAGGCAGTCCGACACTTACCCGAATTCTTGAGGAGGCATCACGATGAGTGGCTTAAGTTATGGAAATTACGCGTTTCTACTAGGCACGGAACGTTGATTTAACAGCATTTCAGTTACTAAGCGTTGCTATGTTCTGCTGGCTTTGGTGATACTTTTGGTGACACTTTGAAGTGAGATGGAGAGCCGCATTCTGAATATACTATCACAAATACCCTCGGCCGTGAAAGCTGAGGGCATTTTTGTCATTCTTTGAGTTTTTCATCAATCATTTTACGCAGTTCCAACAGGTCATCTTCAGTCGCCTTATTGCGTATAAAACTTCGTGCCGCTCCACGGGAACTAAGATAGTTCCTGTGAGCCTTATTTGCGTCATTCCACTTTTTAGTAGCTTTTTTCTGTGCTTCTGTTTCCGCCATATTAGCCTCCTATTTAAAAATCCAAGTTAAAATGCACAATATGATTATGATGATTGAACATGCAATTCCAATATAATCTCTCGTCTCTTTTTTCATATCTTTATCATCCAATTCATGTTATAATGAGTACACCTAAACAAGGGGGCTTCCCCCTTGCAGGTCTGCAGTAAGCTTAAACTTACTTGAAGAGGAATGTCAGAATCGAAATAATCAAGGAAAGGATTTCAACAACAACCCTGATTGTTTCATGACGCTCCTCTTTTTCTTTGCATCTTTTTTCCGTTCGGATGATTTTCACCTCCTCCCTACATTATTTATTATAGTTCATTAACTATACAAAGTCAACCTTTTTCTTAAAAATTCCTACTTTTTTATATAAAAAAATATCCCCCGTTCGGCACGGGGGATTACGAAGCTATATGCGATTGTAGCTATATTATACCAAATAAATTGTCAGTATACCAAACGCTGACTGATATAGATCCAGTTAATGTTGCTGATGTGGTTGCGTGTGGCCAATGAGCTTACTGATGTGCCTAACCGACTAGCAATGCTGCTCAACGTGTCTCCGCGTTTAACTGTGTAGGTGCCACCGGCAGTTTGCTTTGTGGTTTGCAGAATCTCAATATCCTTGCGCTTGATCCAACTCATGATGTCGCCCAACAGCACCTTGTCATCCGATACCTGTTGCACACGATAGGCCTTGCCATGTACCCATGACGGGATGCACTGACCACTTGCGAGCCGATTAAAGAGCATTTTGACGAACTGGTCAGTTATGTGGTTTATAACAACGACTCGTTAGACAACTTTAAATTAGCAAAAATTCTTGAGGAAATACCTTTACATTATTGAAAGAGTGTATTGACATGACATAAGAAAACGAACTGACAAGCATAAATAATATTCTTGACGAATAGTAAAAATTATGTTAGTATTAATATGTCGAAAAGATATTAATACTAAGGAGTGTTTTACTATGAAAGAATTTGCACAGTTTGTATGGACGGACATTGTGAGGGTGTCAAATGTGGTTGGAATGGTAGTTGTACTTGGGCTGATTTTAGTTTCAACGGCATTCATGATTTACAGTTTCAGACGACAACTGTTTAAATTAATTAAATTGATTGGGAAGCTGTTGCTGCTTGTGGCTTTGATTCCCTTATCAAGCATTACAAAGCTGCTTGCCAGGTTTTTCAATGCAATTTCCGTTCCTACTACAAAAATTGTCAGAGAACTGCTTAAATTAGATGATAAAGACAAACGTAAGTAAGTAAATACAGTCAACCACCATCGGCTAAAGTCGATGGCTTGTGAGCAGACACACCTATATTAAG
>OIYG01000447.1_pt1 | contig 40995 bp, 35 predicted proteins | sample 1587861 | NCBI WGS metagenome assembly OIYG01 (sample SAMN03283272) | human gut metagenome | biome: human-associated habitat; material: feces | host: Homo sapiens | place: Peru | collected 2012
CTCTTTTTTTATTTCACAGACAAAGGAGCAAGACGATGATCTTTTCAGATTCACCGAGTCAGAAAGCCCTCGAGCGAATGATGACGCAAGTAAAGGGCTTTCCCCCACGAGGCAGCGGCGTGATGGTTCTGCGCCGTTTTGAATACACGGCAGAAATGTGCGAATGCCGTCTGTGCCTCTATTACAACAGAAAGAAAAAATGCACAGTCAGCCAAAGCCTTCCTTGTGGCGAGAGAATTCCAGCGAGGTAGACTCTCTGCTCTGTGCGCTGGACCGGATCTTTGACGATGCGACTGTGTTCAATATCCACGGCGAGAGCTTCCGGGGAAAGCGCCTCGAAACCTATGTTCTACAGGCCGGGAAGATGCCCACTGCAGTCGATAAGGTACAATAAATTGCGCAAATTTAAAAATGTATAGAGATAGACATAGTTTGCAAACTCTGGTAGAATGAAGCTGCGAGACAAACATTCTGAAAGGAGAAAGCAAACTATGTCCAAGAAGATTATACACCTGGATGAAGCAGCAATTAAGAGCGAATTGAAAGAATTGGTGCGCGGCAGTGTAGAGGAAACGCTGAACGAGCTGCTGGAACAGGAGGCGGAGAAACTGACGCAAGCCGCACGGTATGAACGCAATGAGGCACGCCAGGGTTACCGCAGCGGGCACTATGACCGTAATCTAACAACGGCCTCCGGAGACGTCACCCTGCACATGCCGCGGCTCAAGTGCATCTCTTTTGAAACAGCCATTATTGAGCGCTATTGCCGCCGAGAAAGCAGCGTAGAGGAAGCACTCATGGAAATGTATTTGTCAGGCGTCTCAGTTCGACGTGTCGAGGACATTACAGAGGCGCTTTGGGGAACGAAGGTTTCCCCGGCGACCATCAGCGAGCTGAACAAAAAAGCATATGTCCATATCGAGGACTGGCGAAACCGCCCATTACAGGGTGGAAAGATTCATACGTCTACGTAGAGTCCGCTCGGCAACCTAAAATCCGTTGAAATTACTGCATTTTCCGGCAAAATATGCTATAATAAGTGCACGAGAATAAGGGCGAAACCCGAAAAAAAGCGTGCAGTTTGGAGGAGGCAGGTATGTATCGGATGAATAGACAAATGCGGATCGAGGACTTCGTGATCCCTTATGGACAGTTGGACAAGAACAATGAGTGGGTGAAGCTGGCGGATTTGGTACCTTGGGATGAAGCCGAGGAGGCTTATGCCAAGCAGTTCGTCAATAACGGTCATCCGGCACATTCCGCTCGAATTGCGTTGGGTGCACTCATCATCAAACAGCGATTGAAGTGCAGCGATGAGTGGACAGTGCGGCATGCCAGCGAGAATCCATATCTGCAATACTTCCTCGGACTGAAAGAATACACCAGCAAATGTCCTTTCGGTGCATCCACCATGGTGGAATTCCGGAAGCGTTTCCCGCCCGAAGCCATCGCCGCTCTGCTGGCAGCTTCCACACCCAAGGAAAATCAGGATGAACACGATGACCGGAACGGCAGCGGTTCCGGTGAGAACAAGAGTACGCTCATCATGGATGCCACTTGCTGTCCGGCGGACATTTCCTATCCACAGGATTTCCGGCTTCTGAATGAAGCGCGGGAGAAGCTGGAGCACATCGTTGATGTGTACTGTGAATCCTACAAGCTGAAAAAGCCTCGAATGCGGCGCAGAACAGCCCGACGGGACTATCTGAAACTGTCCAAGTGCAAGAAACGCACCGCCAAAAAGCTACGGGAGGGAATGCGAAAGCAACTGCAATACATCCGCCGTGATATCGGGTTTTTCGTGGATATTATTCAGAAAAACCAGCTAAAGGTGGACGAAAAAGTTGCAAATCTTCTGAATACCATCACCACGCTGTACGAGCAGCAGCTATACATGTACGAAAACCGCGTCCATACTGTACCTGACCGTATCGTCAGCATCAGTCAGCCGTGGGTCAGACCGATCGTCCGAGGGAAAGCCCATGCGAACACAGAATTTGGAGCCAAGCTGCATATCAGCATGGTAGATGGATATGCCAAAATCGAGCGTCTTTCCTTTGATGCCTACAGCGAAGCAACCGATTTTTTCAGCGCCGTAGAGGGTTACCGTCAGGAGCATGGCTGCTATCCGTAGCGAATTCTCGTTGACAAAATTTACCGAAACCGGAAGACCATTTCCTGGTGCAAGGCGCAAGGCATCCAGCTGACCGGTCCTGCCTTAGGACGACCGACCAAGAACACAGAAAGGACGAAGCAAGCAAAGAAACAGGAATACCAGGATATTTGTGATCGCAACATTGTCGAGGGCGAATTTGGAGTTGGCAAGCGCAGCTATGGGCTCAATCGCATCATGGCGCACCTGCCGGAAACTTCCTTCTGTGTCATCGGCATTGCTTTGCTGTGCATGAACCTGACAAAGAGACTGCGGTCTCTTTTGCGCCATTTTTTGCAAATCTGTCTACTGGGCGTTCTTATCCCCAATTTTGAATTTCATGGGCTTGCGGAGTAGACTCTACGTAGACGGCATCTATCTGCGCCGAAATTGGGGCGGAGAATATGAAAATGTTGCGATTTTAGCCGCGATTGCTGTCAATGAAGATGGATATCGTGAGGTTTTAGGCGCAGCAGAGGGCATGAAGGAGGACAAGGCAAGCTGGGTCAGCTTTTTCCAGTGGCTGAAAGGACGCGGCCTTGATGGGGTTAAGCTGATTGTTGGTGATAAATGCCTGGGAATGCTGGAAGCAGTGGGAGAAGTCTATCCGGACGCCAAATATCAGCGCTGCACAGTGCATTTCTACCGAAACGTGTTCAGTGTCGTCCCACGATCCAAGGTCAAGCTGGTCGCCAAGATGCTGAAAGCGATCCATGCGCAGGAGAGCAAGAAAGCTTCGAGAGAAAAAGCCCGTGCTGTTGTGGCAGAGCTTAAGGCGATGAAACTCAAGGAAGCGGCGAAAAAAGTTGAGGACGGTTTCGAAGAAACGCTGACCTATTGTGACTTCCCTTCGGAGCATTGGACAAAGATCCGAACGAACAATGTGATTTAACGATTGAATCGGGAAATCGGGCGACGGACCAGGGTGGTCGGCTGTTTCCCGGATGGGAACTCTGCGCTGATGCTGGTCTGCGCCAGGCTGCGTCACGTTGCCGGTACCCAATGGGGCAACAAGAAGTACATGAACATGAAGCATTTGGAAGCAATGGAGCAGCCTCAGATGGTCTGCTGACCATAGGACCCGGAAGCCCAGCGTCAAGGACAAGAAAGTGGCTGCGCCGTCCTTGACGCCAGCCTCCCGGCCCGCCCTATGGTTGACAAGAGGGCTGCCGCCCTCCGGTTATACGCAAGGCCGCTTCGATTTACCAGTTTCTGCAAACAAATTTGTGCATAATACTTGACACTACCCTGCAGGCTCCTGACAGACCACGATATTAACGAGGGTATTTACGTGTGAGCTGGGATTCTGTCGGGCCCATGAATTCAACTTATCAAAAGAAAAAATCGCATTTATGCGCGATTTTTTCGAGACAAATATATTATCGTTTTCTGCAGAACCAAATGATCCCTTATGGGTAGATAACCGCAGTCCGAAGCACCGCAAAAAGCCTTAAAAACCTCAAAATCATCTGAAAAAACAAAGAAGAAATTACATATAGATATTGGTAATAAGGTATACGCGTCAAACGAAAACGTCAAATCTTGCGGTGCTCGCGGCAACTGTCTGCTTCGACATCAGCCTTGTAGCTGGCAGCTTCGCTTCTTTACAAACGTGCTGCACCGCGCTTGATCTCGTTCGCAATCGATTACATGGGCGATGAAGATACGTTGAAACTCTATACTTTGACCGCCTACCCCTCAGTCAAAAATCATTTTCGCTCCGCTCTTCTGATGTGATTGTTGCCGCTTGTGTTGTTCTGTGCTACAGTTGCATCAGCTTGCTAAAAAGCTCTATCCCTCGATCAACTCCGCTTTGATTTCATAATGTGAAGAATCTTCAGACCATCAGATTTCATACCCTTGTTCTCTCCCCATAAATGATGAATTGGAGCAAGAGATAATATCAGAATTAATGCGTTGGAAAATAAAGATAGATTGGAGATTGCAACGATTGCGCCTGGCGCGATGATTTCAGATTCAAAAACTCCAAACTTCAACCGGATTCCGAGCAGTATTACGAGTGTGAGAAAGGAAAATAGCGGTCCACCCAAAAGAAAAAAGATGAGATCAGGCTTTGATTTGATTTTATCATCAATCATACAGTATCCATCAAAAGGAGCCAAGTTTATCGATAGCCGCTGCGTTTTTAGTATGCTTTTTCCGCATCCAATCCGTATGTGCCAATGCGTATCCCCGGTCTTTATCATATAAGCAGCTGCATGTCCGAACTCATGTACAAAAGTTGAGAGAAAAATAACAAACCAACATGCGCATATAAAACCAACAAATACAACAAATTCAATCACTAAAGTCATTTTAGGTCCTTTCTTAGGGCGACACCGCATAACTGACAACAATTAAGCGGGCTGTGCCCGAATGAATGATTTTGTGTGGAAATCTTTTCGATTACCTTTTGCGAGGCACACCGAATCAAGCCGCAAGGCAAGGCCTGTCAGCCAGAACCAGATTCGCCAGCGCAAACATGATATTGAATTTGGCAGTCTGTTTTCGCAAACCTCGGTATCGGATCTTCTTGAATTTCAGAAGACCCTTCACCGCCCCGAAAACATGTTCGACTTTGCAACGAACTGACGATTTTGCGTGTTCCCGTTTCTTGGCCTTGTACTGACCGCTCTTGCTTAGATTCTTGATCTGACTCGGACGGCGGTTAATCTGGTAACGGATCTTCTTTCCACTCTTGTTTCGATAATTGCATCTTCCCGCTTTTCGGCACCAACGTAAATGCTGTCGCCGTTCACGGTTTCTTCTTCCCCCATGCAGCAGTTCGGACGTCATACTCACATCAAGCGTATTCGCCATCATTTCGTATCCGTACAAATATAGCTGTTGATCTTGTCATCAAAAACCGGATACGATCATCTTGAAAAAAGCAAGAAATGTTGGAAGCCTTATCCCTCATGCCTCAATTTCTTGTCAAAAAACACGGAGCCGTGGTCACTGTTTTCCGCTATTGGTAGCTCTGTGTTTTGACGTGCTACAATGAATCAGCCCCCATGCTTTTACATGGCAGGCACCGCCTGCTGCCACGAAAGGAGAGTACCTCCCATATCCAAAGAAGCATTACAACAGCGGAGAATGCAGAAACTATCATGAAGCCGAACTTTTGAGTGAGAACTCGTTGTATGCTTACTCGAATTCCATCAATTCTATTACCTGATCGGAGAGAGAAATTAGCTCTCGGTCATGTGTGACAGCAAGAATGATTCTGCCTTTTTTTTGCTTTTTTAAATAAGATAGAAAACGTTTTTTAGCTTCTTTATCTAATGCTGAAGTTGGCTCATCAAAGATCATTACGTCTGGATTTTTCAAAAGGACTCGCATAATTCCAAGCTTCTGCTTTTCTCCACCGGAAAGATTGTTGTTTTGCGAGTTGACTATGAATGAAAGCGTTTTCTCCGATAAAAAATGTTCCAGGTTGAGAATCTTTGAATAGTAAGCAATTCTTTCTAGTAGATTTGCTGGGATAGCTGGATTTTTAGTTTCGCTCAAATAGCTGAAATCAGGAAGAAATGTTAAATTGTATAGAATGCTGTCCTCAACAAAAAATGGGCTTTGGCTTACATATCCTAACAATTCTTTACGAGCGTGGATCATATCAAGTTCTTTGATTGGAATATCGTTAATTCTAATATCACCTTCCCACTCGTTCACAAATAACCCAATCAGAAGCTTAGCTAATGTTGTCTTTCCTGCTCCATTTATTCCCGTGATAGAATAGATCTGTCCTTTTTGAAAAAAGCTATCTGGAAAATGGAATTCTTTCCCTATGACTGATTTTTCTTTTTCTGAATTGCTCGCGTTGCCCCGGGTATTTTTAGGGGATAAACCATATGCACGATAGGAAAAACGTAGGGATTTACACTCGCTCCCTGAAACCGTGACCTAAACGATTTTGTATAGACCGTTTAACTCTGATTATCGGGATTGCTTAGATTATCCAAGAATTACGGTGTATCATAATTCCTGTTGTCATTTTGTTGTCGCAAGATTACTTGATTGAAATCGTTTTCAAGTCACTATCAAAGCTTTTCATTAAGTAAATCTATGTATCCATATATCAATGCCGAAAGAGCTTTTATAGACTCACACAAATCTTTTGAAGTATTATTACTATCAAGCAATTCAGAAGATGCGTGAGATAGCGGATTGGCATTCCTTAATTTGTGAGCTTTCTCAATGACCATTTTGCTATCATCAATACCAGAGTAAAACCGCATGAGCGTTCCTTCTCTATAAAACATATTGTAATTAGGCTTTTTTAGATGTGGATCATTACCTGCCGCAAAATCTAAATCAGCGGTTACTCGATCAAAATAATTCTTGTAATAAGCGAAAGCTGCCATATAGTTTGCTCGCTTCATCTCACATAAGTACATAAAGTACAGGTAGTGTGCCTTTCTGTCCTTTGCAATAATTTTCGCTAACTTCTTTACCTTCCAAAGATCAAGGCAGTGAATTGTACTATTTTTGCAATGATAGAAGTAATAAGCGTAAAGATTTGGATGCCGAACGGAAAGAATATCCAACAAATCTATGTGTCTGAATTTGCTCTGAATTAAGTATGAGATGGCTATGGCTGTGTCATAGGAATTCCACTTCCCTGAGCGATTATTTCTGAAAAGTTGATTCAAGAACCCTTTAATAGCTTTATCGCTTTGGGTTTTCATAATCATTACCGTCAATCGCTTAGGATCAAGGCTGATAAAAGATATACTCCGTTCAACAAGTCCTACGATTTCTTTTACAACTGGCTCAGACTTCAATTCATCCTCGTCTTCATATACAAAATAATTAAAAACTTCACTTGGTGTAAACTCTATGTCATCCGAGGAAAAGTGTTCGTTAATTAGTTCATTGTATCTTTCTATATCAATACTGTCAAAAAGCAATTCGATGGATAAATCATTTAAAAAACGATATAGAGCGCCGGAAAACAGTTCCTCTATATTGTGTTTTTGCCCATTGAAGTATTCATCATATAGTGATTTTTTGAGCTCAAGGTTGATTTCTTTTGATTCCTTCAAGCAGCATTTCTTGGTATTCAATGCCAAGCCATAATTTTTGAGAATTGATGAATATTCATTTCTTATTTCATTATAAGCATTGTGCAAATCTCCAATGGGTTTATCTGATGAAATAAGAATATACATATCGTCAACATAACGAACAATGCGGAAAGAAGAAAATGCCGTAATATTCTTTGAAATATATTCGTGCAGAGCCTTATCTACAGCATCAAGATAGACGACAGTTGCAAGAAATGATGAAGCAACACTATTTTCAATAAGCGGAAACCGACCATTGCCGCAATATGTAAGCAATTCTTTGAATAAATGTAGCTGTGTTTGAGAAAACACTACTGTACCAGAGTTGCAAACTTTATCTATTTGTGCAATCAGCTTATCAACACTTATATTTGCGAAGAAATTAGTGATGTCTGTTTTGATGAAATATTGATACTCATCAATAGAGGCATTTAGTTCTTTAAAAAAATCATCGTAGTCCTGTTTGTATTTGGGTCGTAAATATTCATAGTTACCGGCGTAATAAACGGATATATCTAACGGTCTGATAGGCGAATAGTGATTGTGTATTTCCAATCCTATCGACTGCAAAAACAAAAACAGAACAGGAGCTACAAGTGATGAATCTCGAAAACTACCATCACCTTTTTGCAGATAGTTTTCTGACTGGTGCATAGCGGGAGGGAAAAGCATAAATGAGGCTGTTTTGATATAGCTGTTATAAAATTCTTCTCCAGAAATATTTTCCTTGTCAGCGGAGGAGAATTTGGTAAATGGGAACCATTGCAGATAAGCTTTTTGTGAACCCGCGTTTAGTGAAAAGTACATATTGCAGATGCTTTTCCACGTATCATAAGAAACCCCAAACAACTTTCTTTCCCTCCTTATCTTAGTGACTTATTGTGTGTAGACTTTTTGTGTTCATCCATATTATACTATATAAATGGAGGAATGTAAATATGGATATAGTAAAAGTATTTGGCGACAACCTGCGAAAATATCGCAATGAGCTTGGTCTATCTCAGGAGGCATTTGCTGACAAATGCGGTCTGCACAGAACATATATTAGCGCTATTGAATGTTATCGCCGGAGCATTGCTCTTGAAAATGTTCAGCGTATTGCTGACGCTCTTGGGATCGAAGCATATAAATTATTTATCGAAAGTGAGGAGCAAAAATGATTTATACACTTGAAGATTTTATTCGGGAATACTCAAACATTGTTAATATGGGATGGGTAAAAACTCATCGAGCTGGTCCAACCGGAATTGGAAAAACATTAGAAGATCTTCTTGGCATACAGGAAAATAACATTGATGGCCCTGATTTTGGCGACTATGAGTTGAAGTCCTGCCGCATCAATTCTAATAGTATGCTTACAATGTTTACAAGAGCTCCAGAGCCGGGCGGTGCAAATACATACCTAAGATTGAAGTATGGCTATTCAAGCGGTGCTTATGATAATGACGAGAAGGTATTGCACGCCACACTTTCCGCCGACCGATTTACCCCTATTTCAGACACTGGTCATCGCTTGAAAATTACTTGCTTGGATGATGGCATATACATCGAATCCGAAGAAGGAATAGAAAACATTTATTGGTCTCGCACTGCGCTAAAGCGCTGCTTTGAGAAAAAGTACAAGAACAAGTTTGTTTACGCAAAGGCAGATTCTCGTGGTGAAGGTGCATCCGAAGAATTTAAATTCCGAGATGCATACGAGGTTTCCGGGTTCAATTATGATTCCTTTATCGCTTTATTAGAAGCCGGAAAAATATATGTTGACTTGCGAATTGGGCAATATCATAGCGGTAGAAATGCGGGAAAAACGCACGATCACGGAACCGGTTTTAGAATTCGTGAATATGACCAGCCATTTTTATTTACAAACAACCTAAGAATAGTTTGATTGTATAGCGGAGAGTACTTGCTCTCCGCTATTTCATCATCTCTTTCGCAATACAACAATATGTTCGTTTGTCATTGTTTCTGCTTTAACTCCGCTCTCGTTTGTTGGAGAGTTAAGCGAAGGCATAACTTTGTTGATGATATTTCTATCAATCGTATAAACGTGCTCAAGGCCGTAGCTGTCAGCAATTTCCGTGATGATGACATCGGTTTTCAATAATTCGCCCTTTACGGTTCGATTTCCTACGACCCAGAAGTGATAACCACCTATCTTTGTTTTTTCAGAAACGGCTCTAATTGAATTTTTGAGGTCATTATAGAAGCTATAAACATCTCCAGCTCTTTCGAGATCTTTGTCTTTGATTCTGAATAATGATTCTCGCAAAGATTGGCTCGGTATGGTATATTCAAAGCCGTTTCTGAATTTGGCACCACCCATCAAGGATTTATCAATGCCCATTATTTCCTTTTCGGACAAATTGTCTATTCCAAGCCACTGTAATGATAATCTGCTATATTCGCCATAGGCTACGGTTGTTCTACTGTCTCCATATGGAGGAGAGGTAACAACCAAATCAATCGATTCATTTGGCACATCCTGCAATACGGTAGCATTGTTTTGGAAAATCGTCACTTTACTGTTCGTTCCGGTGTCCGAACAAGCTTCAACAAAAGCGTTCATTTTTTCTATGTTTCGCTGCAAAATCGTAGAAAACTCTTTGATGACATCAGGAACGAATTTTGCCACTTTCACAGGAGGCATTCGGAACATTTTGAACTCTCCGTTCCGGCGGTTAGAAACAAGGCGGATTGATTCACTAAATGCAACGAAAGCGAAATTCCGCATATTTTTATCTTCTATTTTATTGATTTCATCTTTGATGATTTGCAAAAGGAGGATTACTCTTGGCTTAAACCAATATCCAATGTTCTTGAATGATGGAATGTTAATGTCAACATTGTTCTTTTCGCAATACTCTGTAAGATAGTGCGGTGCATTATCACCCCAGCCGTGTTTGGCCGTCAAATCAAGCTCATAAGCATTTGTCAGCACATCATCGACGGAATCTATTTGCAGTATGTACTGTTCATATCTGCTTCGGATAGAATCCAACAGCTTATTTGCAGCCGACTGCAACATACTAATGTCCAGTTGAGTTGTTTTTACTTTCGCTAAAAACAGTGCCAGCGGATTGATATCGTTGCCTACCACATTTGGAATTCCTGAAAGCAATCCCTCGACAAGGACAGTACCAGATCCGGAAAAGGGATCAAATAACGATGAAATCGGCATAATGCCTTTCATAATTTTGATAATATTTCGGCTGATTGGGCAGACCATCATTGCGGGATAACTATGTATTCCGTGAGTATATTCTCTGGTATCATCTTCTTTAAAGTCCCAATAGTTTTCCGGGAGTTGTTGGAGCAAAGATATTAGTTTTTTGTCAGTGTCCGTCGTCTTTTCGGATTTGTGCGCGCCCATTTTTTCACTGTCCTTTACGGTGGATATTTCGCCTTCGTGCGTTTTAATTTCAACGGTACAAATTGTGTCGTTGTGCCAGCCACCGTGGGGTACTAAAAGAACTTTTTGTATTTCAAAGCCATATTTATACCCTATCCCTCCGCTATTCCATCCGAAAGTAATTACCTTGCCTCCGATTTTAACAATTCGTGAGATCTCTCTCTTATGATTCCCCCAAAAGGACGCTTTTGTAGTATCCCAAGTTACGTTATAACCCACATTGTTATAACATTCACTTACTTGGCGAGGCGAATAGGGTGGATCGTACAAGACACCATCAACAGAATCGGTATCAAACATCTTTAAGAAATCAAGCGCATCCAAGTGATAGTCCGTGTCGAATTCTGTGCTTAAATCGTTTGTAATGGACGCAAGTTTGTTTCTGTTAGCAAACGGATCAATCCATATTCCGTCTGTTATTTCATCAACGATCAAATCGTGAATGGGCTTGATCTCAAATGTGTTCTTGTTGGGCATAGCCCATATACGTTCTATGGAAATATTTGAATTTACTTTTGCTTTTGGAGCTATTATTTTCTTTCTCGCATCGATTGGCTTATCTGCGTTTTCAGGTATAGTCCACACACTCCCAACACGCTGAGCACCATCAATTCTTCCGTCATTGCAAAGAACCTGAACCCTGCGGGGTGTCATTTCCCATCTTTCCGCAGCCTCTCTAACGCTAATATAATTCATAATACACCTCCAATAGCATTTTTATTATATACCGAAATGCGAATAATTGCAAGGGACATTTGTAAAAAACTATAGTTATTAATAAAAATAGCGGCAGGGATTCCCCCTGCCGCCGTTGCGTTTATACCCTATAAATTAGCTCACTATTTACAATCTCCATAGCCCGATTACGAATGTTATTCACCCTGCCGACCCACTCCATTTGGTTGTCTGCCTTGAGTTGCTCCGTGACACCTTCCATCGCTGCCATCTGCTTTACCAATCGAACGAACATTTCCTCCGCCTGACGGTCAATGTCGGCAAGGTAGCTGTTCAATTTTCCGCTGGTGAGCAGAGTCGTATAGGTTGCCCGTCGATGCTCCTTCAGGTAACGCCGGTGGCGTTGTCCCCATACGCCAATGGGCTGCTGTTCTTCTTCGGGCAGTTTCAAATCAGGAAGAAGATAATCCCCGACCTGTGTGTAAGTACCGCCCATTTCCTCAAAAATCGTCTTTGCCATTGTCTGTTCCTACCTTTCAAAATTTGTATTTCTGCGCCTTGTGCGCTGGGTTTGCTTTCGCTGCTGCTCCATCTCTTTCGCCTGTGCAATCAGATTATCGATCTGCCGACTGCCAAGAACCTTCCGCAGGAAGCGGAAATCTTTCAGTTCGGAGCGCAGGACTTCGTTTTCTCCTTTGAGCTTGTCATTGATGGCGGTAAGATGTTCATTTTCCCGGTAGAGCCGCCCGTTGGTGTTGTTCAACCGGTGGTAGCTATCCAGTGCCTGATAATAGTGATAGAACACCTTTCGGATAACTTCTTTCAGCTTTTTGATCAACGGATCGACAAACCGCTGTTTGTAGGTCTTGGCGGTCATCAGCGTGGGCGGATCGGGAAGCTGAAACTCACTGTCCGTTTCAATTCGTTTCTCTAATCGCTCGATGGACTGCACACCCTGATCAAAGTTGTCGATCCGACTCTGCACCGTTTCCAGCTCGTCCTTCTTTTCGGCCAGTGTGGTGTCCAACGCAGCGATTTCTTTCTCCCGTTCCTGCTTCTTGTAGTCCAGAACGGAGAGGTGCTTTTCGTGCGTCCCTTTCTGCTCCCATTGGATGTCATATCGCTCCATCACGGCAGCCAACTGCTCCTTTTCGGACTGTACCCACTGTGACCACTCGGTAGCGCCTCGTGTGCCGCCCTTGAAGCCCTGCGCCGCCAGCGCTTGCTTCAGCGACACACGGGTGTCAAGCCCACGCTTGCTCCCGGTGGTGAACGGCACAAAGTCAATGTGGATGTGGGGCGTGGCTTCATCCATATGGAGGTGCGCCGAGAACACCCGAAGGTTGGGGTTGCGCCCCTGAAAGCCTCGATAGTATTCATCCAGTACCCGCCGAGCCAATTCCGCATACTCGCCCGTGGCGCTCATATCTTCTTTATTTCCGATTTGTAGTACGATCTCGTGGAATGGCTTCTCCTGATTGCCAGAGCGAATTTTCTCGTAGTAGTTTGAGATGCGTCTGTCTGCACGGGTTTGCTTCTCGTTGTAGCGTTTCAGAGCCTCATCGAAAAGCTGGTAGTACACGGTTTGGATTCGCTCATTGCAATAATCAATGTTCAGATGTGTGCGGCTTCCGTCTACATTCTCCGCCCGAAATTTGCGGCTGTTGTGGTTGACAGATCCTTTGCCGACCTCGGCACTGATCGTTCTCTTCATAAAATCTCACTTCCTTTCACCCTCCGGCCGCAGCCGGGAGTTCTGTTACTCTTGTCAAGAGTAACGCAAAAGCACTTTTGACAGCCTGCGGCCATCAAATGTCCGGAGTTTTCAAGCCTCAGACGCTGCGGCGCATCCGCAGCGAAGGCCACGACAAGCAGAAGAAATAATGATACTTGCGTCCAGTCCTAATGTCGAGCGTTGAAGCGGCTGCATAGCCGTAAGCCGTCGCAACGAAGGAGGGCGCCTCGGAGAGATCCTCGGAGGGGTGAGATTCCCATGAGGCCGCATGCACGGCCGGAAGGTGCGTTCCCGTTGATCGAGGGCGTCGTGGACAAATATCGGTTATGAATCACAACGATTGATACAATGCAGACCGCCGCCTGCAGAAACAACAGACGGCGGTCTTTTACTTAACACGGAGGAACGAAAATGAACGACATTAAAAGAGGTCAGATCTACTATGCAGACCTCTCTCCAATAGTAGGAAGCGAACAGAATGGATACCGCCCAGTTCTCATCCTGCAGAATGATATGGGCAACAGATTCAGCCCGACGACCATCGTGGCGCCAATCACCAGCACAAAGCCTAATACGCATTTCCCGACGCATGTCAGAGCAGATATTGAAGGCTTGGTCAGCGGCTCTGTCGTCCTGCTTGAACAGATCAGAACCATCGATAAGCGCAGACTCGACGAGTATGTCGGAAAGCTTGACAAAAATCTGATGGGAAAGGTCGATCACGCCATCATCAAATGCTGAAAGAACACAATGTGGACGTGTACTTCGAGGAACAAGGGATCCACAGCATCCAGCCCGGAGCCGAGTTCTATATCACGATTTACGGCTCCATCGCCCAAAGCGAATCCGAAAACATCAGCGCCAACGTCCGCTGGGGCAAAGCGCAGAGCGCAAAAGAAGGAAACGTACCCTTCCAATACAAGCGATTCCTTGGGTATCGCAGAGGATCGGACGGAAAACCGGAAATCGATCCCGAACAGGCGGTTGTGGTCAAGAGGATCTACGAAAGATTCCTTGCAGGCGACAGCCTTGCTACGATAGCAAACGACCTCAATGCCGATGGAATCCCGACGCCCTCCGGCAATGGTCAATGGCAGCGAGGAACGATTGCATCTATCCTTACCAACGAAAAATACAAGGGCGACGCCATCCTCAACAAGACCTATATCAGAGACTGCCTGTCCAAGAAGGTCATGATCAACAATGGGGAACGTCCAAAATACTATGTTGAGAACAACCATCCCGCAATTATCGACTCCGCTGCCTTCGGCAGAGTACAAGAAGAAATGGCGAGGCGGAATGGAAAACGAAAGGTCAAGCAGGTCGGAACGAAAACGGAGCAAGGTCGCTATTCCAGCAAGTACGCGCTTACGGAGCTTCTGATCTGCGGAGAATGCGGAACGCCCTATCGCAGATGCACATGGGCGGCCAACGGAAAGAAAAAGATCGTATGGCGGTGCATCAACCGCCTTGACTACGGCAAGAAATACTGCCACAATTCGCCGAGCATTGAGGAAAGCGTCCTGCAGGAAGCCATCATGAAGGCCGTGCTTCAAACGGCAAAGCAAAATGCAGAGGTGCTGAAAACGCTGAAGCTCCACATTGGCATGGGACTATCCGCAGACGCTACGGAGGATAACAGCCTCGACCTTCAAATCAAAATTGCGGAGATCGAAGCCGAATTTCAAAAAATGCTCAAAGCCATCGCTGCTGATAATGTAGAAGCCTTTGACGAAGAAAAAGCAAAGGCGCTCATGGACGAAAAGGCAAAACTGCAGATTCAACTTGACCGCATCGCAGACACAAAGCAAAAGCGTGAAAAAGCAAAATCCAGACTCGATGAGATCTTCTCGATTATAGAAGCTCTCGCTAATCACCCGATCAGCTATGATGATCAGATCGTGAGACAAATACTCGAAAGCGTGATCGTCGAATCCAAAGATAGAATCAAAGTTGTCTTCATCGGAGGAGTTGAAGTTACTCAACTCCTGTAATTGGTTCATACCCCCTCCGCACTTACCGCCCCGCCTTATAGCTGCTGTCATAAGGCGGGGCAGTATGATTGTAAAAAGGTTATATTATCTTTATTTTTTAGATAAATATAAAATTGTCGATTCTTCGCTTGAAAATGTATGTTGTTTTGTCTATAATAATGGTGTGTTGGGGGGTGAATAGTATAATAGTTGCTCATAAACCCAAGCAATCATGAAAAAAGATCAATGAATCCTGTCAAATCAGCGCAAAGAATCGGTTAGGTGCTGCGAAACCATATCAAAAATGATAAAGCCTTTGATATAGAAATATACATATGTTTTATCTCGGAGAGCTAAATGATTGGAATACCCGATGCTAGTAAAAGAGGGGGGTAATATAATATGGACAGCAAAAACTCGTTATCTTCACAAGCAACAGATATTGCCTTGTCGGCAACTAGTGCTCTCGCAGGTTTTGCAATTGGAGGGCCTGTAGGCGCAGTTGTTGGAGGGGCTATGACTCCTGCAGTAAAATTAACTCATCAGTTGATACATCTGTGGCTTGAAAGACGGCGAAAGCGAATTGCCAATGTTGTAGAGGAAGCCTTTATAAATTCCGGAAAAAAGGAGGAAAATATCTTACAAGAATTAGTAGACAACCCAGAATGGGCTGACTCTTTTATGTCTATGATTCTGCAATTAGTTGATTCCGACCCCGAGCTGGACGGGTTGTTCTCCCATATTATGTCATCTGCTATAAAAACAGACGACAAGAATGAAAGAAACCGTTTAATTCTTCTTAACAGTTCTCTTAAAGGATTGAATATAGTTCAAGTTCAGATCCTCAGATGTTTGTATGAAGAAAAATGCACCTTGTCGGCAGTTGATATCTCAAAAAAGGTTAAGATGCCGGAAATAGAGTTAAGAAATGCAGTTAGAGATTTGGAACTACGAGGCATGATTATTGATAACGGTGCTGAACCTACAGTTTGGAGACTGCGAGAATTAGGGCTGTCCGTCGCTAAAGCCATCGATGTTTTGGAGGCATAAAATGGAATATATGTATTTTAATAATGCGGGTGCAGGGATCATGAGCGAGATTACTGCCAAAACAGTAATAGATCACATGAATCTCGAAATGAGTGTTGGTGCATATAAAGCTGCAAATAGTAAGACTGATGATATTAATAAATTTTATTCACTTGCAGCTAGCTTATTAAATGCCAACTCAAAAGAAGAGATTGCGTTCATTGATAGTGCTAGTCGAGGTTGGAATCTAGTAATGTATGGATTGCATTTAACTGAAAATGACACGATTGTCACATTGTCAAGCGAATACGGAACTAATCTTCTCACAATTTATGATATAGCGAAAAAGACCCATTGCAGCGTAAAAATGATTGAATGTAACAAAGAAGGTACTTTTGATCTGGATGCTGTCGAGCAAGCATTAAAATGCGGGGGTACTGTTTTAGCTGTTAGCCATGTTGCGGCGCAGGGGTCAATTGTAAATCCTGTTATTCAGCTTGGCATCCTTGCAAAAAAGTACAATGCGATTTATATAGTTGATGGGTGTCAAGCAGTAGGTCAGATGAGAGTAGATGTACAGGAAATCGGTTGCAGCGCATATGTTACTGCTGGACGCAAATGGCTGAGAGGGCCTCGCGGCACGGGCATTCTATATGTTAGAAAAAACGCTCCCATCTATACTCCACAAATAGACTTGGCGTCAGCAGACTTGGTGTTCGATGAATTCGGCTCAGTAATTGATGTAAAAGTTAGAGAGGACGCAAAACAATTTGAATTATGGGAGAAAAGCACAGCATCATTGCTGGGACTGAAAACTGCAATTGAAGAATATCTAGACTGTGGAATCGAAAAAACAGCAAAAATAATTTGCGAAAAAGCAAATTATATTAGAAGATATATCGATAATAATCCCAGCCTTGCGTTGGTGGGTAGCATAAGTTCTTCTACTGGCATAGCAGGGTTTTATGTGAGAGATCCAAAAAAAGAACCGCTAGTTAAGAAGGCGCTTGATGAAAACCATTTCATAATATCATATGTTTGCGATTGGGATTGTCCGGCATTCTTTCCCAGGAACGGTGTTAAATATGTGTTTCGTATTTCGCCACATTATTATACAAGCGATCATTATATCCAAGCAATTTGCGATTTAATTCAGCGCATATAACTTATTGTTGTTTAATGGCTGTTGAGGGATAAATAGATGAACAACTATCAGATAATTTTTAGCAGAGATTTGCAGCAGTATGCGGCAAATGATATGGTATGTGTTACAGGAATTGTTTTTCATAGATGGGGAAACAAGTATAATTTTGGTATTTCTTTAAAGGACTTAACTGGAACTGTTAGCGTTAGTTTTGGAAATAACTCAAAGGGCTATTCCAAAGATATGTTTACAGTGGGAAAAAGAGTTAGAATTAACGCCAAGGTATGCTTTGACCGCAAAGGAAATAAATGCCTTGGTCATGTTGAATCTGTAGAGTTCCTCGAAGAAATTACCCAATTAAACAAAGAACTAGATATACTTGAGCAAGAATCACTTGTGATGTTAAGTAAGATCTGCAACAAGATCCGGTTACAATTGGGGAAAATTGGTTTTATCGAAGTAAACACTCGTGTTATATCAAGATATCTAGGAGAAGAAATATTGGAGCCTCTTTTTGCAAAGTATCCCGGGTTTGGTACCCCAGCATATTTGTCGCCTTCCCCATCATCACAATTATCAGAATTTTTATCAGTTACACTACTACCCAAAGTTTTTACTGAAACGCTGTCTTTTACTACAAGTTACCGATTTCCAAACGGCGCTACAGAAATGCCAATTATTATGGCCAAGGCCATTAATCTTCCTAAGGATGAAGAAAAAAATATAATTGTTCGTATTTCAAATAGCATTGTTGACTCCCTGTCAGACAAAAAATTCCAGTTAGTTACAATTCATGGAGAATGGAATGATGAAGCCGTCACGAAACAGAGTTATACAACTGGCACATTCACCTATGGTACTTATACTACGAATATTCCGACTGTTGGTCGAAAATGGAATTCCACAGTTTGTACTATTAACAGATTTGAGGACGATAAGGGAAACTTGTTAGTGGAAGGATCTACGGAAGAATTAAATGATTCAACTCGCATAAGTACATTTACTTTTTATCCATCACAATACTTAAATTGGATATCGAAAGCTCCAAAACGTCAGTTGCTTAACTTATGGAAGATGTATGACGGAGGAAGTATGTATGGCTGATAATTATAGTATAGTTGAACCATTAGGAAATCGAGATAGATATTCAAAACTTGAACGGTATTGGAAAAGTTTCGAAGGGAAATATGGACTAAGGACATCACGAATAGTACAATTTGATCCTTATGCTTCAATGTCTAGATGTCCAGTAAAGTACACATTGGAAAAATTTACCCTTAATACAGCTCTTCCAGATAAAGAGTGGATTGCGGATAATCTAAAACAATTTATTCGAGATGAAGGGATGATATCAACTATTGAAACGCCAAAATCCTTCTTCCCAGAAATTGACGGTGAAATAGTTCTTCCTGATGAATACCTTAACGAATTTTTATATAATAGTGAGTGGGAACAGTTTCTAAAGGTTGAGTTGCCGAAGGATGATACATATCTAGAAATGGCTAGTTGCATATATGGACTATTATGCAACCAGAAAATAGGATCATCAAAAAATGCTGCCAATAACGATAAAGACAAATTTATTGCTCAAATTTTGCCATTGCTTGAAGAAAAGAAACGGCTGTTTTTTGTTTTGCCAGGCTTTCCTTTTAAGGATCAGAATAAGTTTCGAGTTCCTTATGCTGCATCATATGTAGACTTTAGCGAGATATCATTTTTGATACGTCTACACAACCTTATTCAATCATTATATCAAGTTCATCCATTTGGAGCAGAGGCACTTGTCCTTTCAGATGGGCGTTTGTATCAGGATATCTTTTGTATAGATTCTGAGGCTGTAGAAGAATACCAATGGACGTTGCAGAATTACAGGAATAAATTGAACATCCAAGGCGATGTTTCAATCATTGACTTGAAAGATTTAATTGAAAGAGCAGATGAGAATGGAGAAATTACTAGTCTAATTGGTCATATCGAAGCTATCATTCTAGGTAACTTTGTTTCAGATGAAATGTTTTTAAATCTTATCCAGGGGATGAAGTGGAATCTAAATTCTCGCAGTATTCTTAAAGATTATAATGACTCCGATTCTTGGAGCATCATAAAAAATAGACGGAGTGAAGTGAGCGAAAATTTGTTGGATATTTGGGATAAATACCACGAATTGGCTCAAAAAGCTGCAGTAAGATATGCGACTATCAATCTAGCACTAAAATGGACTGACCTTATTCATAAGTTTTTCCCCGAATCAATTAGGTGTACAGTTCATCCAAAAAAGAACCAATTTGCTTTAGCTATGGGTTATGCGTGGAATGGGGTGGCGTGGTCTGAAAAATGGCCTAAAGGGATAAAGGATATTTCAACAGTACCATTTTATAGCTTGGGAAAAGAAGATGCGATTAAGCAGGTTAGATTCAGAAGTACAAAACACCCATGCTTTTTTACAAAAGAGCTTTATAACCAAAGTTTTGACTATGCAAAAAATATACTAAAAGCAGATGGATGGAATATAGACAATATTTTTGGTCGAGAGTTTAATATTTATGACCTCAATGAGTTTGTTGAGTTAGGTCGCGACGATGAAAATTTTGCATGGGAAATGAAAAAAATGTCAGAGGATTATTACAAGACATTGCTCCAATTCCGTATTAGTCATTATAAAAAATATGGTTTTGGCGTTCATGCAATCTTTATAGATGGACGTTTAATAGGTCAAATGGGTTTGCAGGTATTAGACGAGCAAAAAAACCAAGTAGAATACGTAATTTTCTTGGGGAAAGAATATGTACATAAAGGCATAGGAACAAAACTACTAACGTATTTGTTTGGCAGATGTAAAGAAGAAGGACTCAATACAGTTTTTGGCGTAATAAGAAATGATAACACAATTTCTAGACATTTGGTGGATAAGTTTGGTGGTAAGATGATAAAAACGATGGCTCATTATCATCAATCAGGGGTTTTATATGAAATTGATCTATAACTGGAGGTACACATGCCGACTTGCTATATAACCTTGTCAGAAAACCAGCCAAAATTATCCGATGAGCAATTAAAACATATAAGAACTATAATTGCAAAGGGGCTTGATTCGAATTCAAGAAAACTTGATGAAACACATATTACGCTGAGAATCCAACATTCAAAGCGTAATTATATGCTAGGCGATATAGAAATAGATGTATTTTCACAAATGTACTTAAGGCGCATGTTTTCTCGGGATAAACGAGCAAACATTATTTCAAAAGATCTCTCAGAATATCTAAATTGTTGTTGTGCTACTTGGATAAATATGGAAGTTGTTGGTTATTCAAGAGTAGCAACTAACGGAGATACTTTCTACTCTGATTCAAACAATAGAATTGTACGCTTTTTCCAGAAACTAAGAGGAATTTCTTCTTTTAAGAAGAATTAGCCACAAGAATGTTGCTCAATCATAGATAAGAGGCTTCTTTAGTAGATCAGACCGGCTTCTTAGTGCATTCATATAAGTATTCTTCAAAGAATTTATAACAGATTGTTAGCGTTATTATGCATAGTCTACATAGCCAAACTGTTATGCGGTCCACAGAAGACAACAATTATATAGCACGTTTGCCTTGACAGAAAAAGATTTGTACGCTTATTGAGCGGGTGGATGGGGCACTAGAGAGGGAATATCGCTATAAACCCAGAACATAGTATTCTTTTCGATGTGCAGATAACGAAAAAACAATTATCTTTGTTGAGTTAGTTCTATAATGGGATTTTAGCTGTATACAGGCCGCAAAAAGTAGAGGCGGGAAGACTAATAGAAGTATCTGCTTTTGGGGAAAGCATAACTAACTTCAGGATAGATTTTGATATGTAAATTATTGATTCTGAGAAGAAATAAAGGGGGATTAGTAATGCGAGATAATCGTTTAAAAAGCACTATTCTCTACAATTTAAAGAAAAATCAATCGATGCCTCTTGATGATTTAATGGAAATATCTACTGGTTTCAGAAAATTTCAAGATAATACCGGGGATGCTATATTTTTCGAAATAATTATTGACCTATTTAAAGCGCGATTTATAAAGGTTTCGGACAATGAGACAAATGAATACTTGAAAAGATATAAAGGAAGAACAAATTCATTTTCAGATGGTTATGATTTTGCAAATTATTTAAAACATCGGCAAACAAAAAACACTCTACATAACGTTTCCATTGAAATTACTGAGTACTTTTTTAGAATTCAAGATGTAATTGGGTTTAGCATTACAGATTTATATGAAAAGGCAGCGGCGGCACAGAGACGTTGGCAACACCCATTTTTTAGTGAGCCTGATCCGAAAACCATTTGTGATGTATTTGTAATTATGCCATTTGCTGAAAAACTAACCCCTGTATATGAAGATCATATAAAAAAGGTTTGTGACAAAATTGGGCTTGATTGTAAGCGCGCTGATTTAGTTCTAAACACGGAGAGTATTGTAAATGATATTTGGAGTTTAATTTGTAGTGCACAGATTGTCATCTGTGATTGTACGGGGAAAAACCCTAATGTATTCTATGAATTAGGCATTGCTCACTCTCTTGGGAAAAAGACAATATGTATTACACAGAATAGTGATGATATACCTTTTGATATTAAGCATTTGCGCCATATCAAATATGAATACACGCCAAGGGGTATGAAAGCATTCGAAGAGAAACTTGAACAGTATGTAGCAATTGCAAGTGCAGAGAATATTTCAAATAATATGATAAACGGATGAAACTGTTTCCAGAAAGCATTTCTCTGTATAGAAAGTCTTGAACAGGTTGACTTCCCAAATAGTTGTTCACAAAGCTCGCTATAATTCTACACTGTCATATTCTGTCTGTTAATCAGCATTTACATTTCGGGAGTTCGAATCCATCTATTAATAACACAAACCCATCTTTTTTGTACCCCATAGACAGAAAAACGCACTTGCGAAAGCAAGTGCGTTTTTCCATGAAATCCGTCTTTTCCGTACCCGCTGGACGAAGCGAAAATCCTGTCGACGAAGGTTGACAGGATTTTTGCTTCTATGCGCGCCGCAGCCGATTTTTTCAGAGGTTCCCTAGTATAAGCGTTCCGTGCTGACGGAAGCAGAGCCTCCCCGGATAAGCAAAAAATGGAAACGGGCTTCGGATCACGAGCTGCGCCTGCGGATGCCCCGCTGCTGCGACAGGACGAAAATGCCCAGTCGCGCTCCATATGAACCAGTTGCGCAAATCGCTTGATTTATTCTGTCGATTTTTGTACGATGGAATTACCCAAACGGGAATTAATAAGGAGGCGTTACCAGAATGAAAGTCCGATTCAAGAAACTGCTCCCCCTGCTGCTGGCTGCTGCGCTCATTTTCGGCATGCTGCCCTATTCCGCTGCAGCGGGCAAAGAGACACCCTGTGAAGTCGTTGAGCAAACCGTTGCCGGCGAGGACACCTCAGTCACCATTTTCCGCTACACCCCGACGGATTTCAACTTCCGCGGGAACAACACGCCGCTGCTCTACGTGCTCGGAAACGAGCCTTACACGAAGGAGAGCGCAGAGTCGATGCTCCGCGAGACCGGCCTGAAGGCGATCGCCGATAAAGAAAGCTGCTCCGTGCTCTTTGTCAGCCCGTCCAACGGCAGCACTTGGCAAAAAGAGGATTACGCGGCCATGCAGCTCCTCGCCGGCAACGCGACCGACGTGTATTTGTATGGAAACGACTACTCTGCGGGCGTGAGCAAGGAAGGAAAGTTCTATTCGGGACGCTTCCGCCACTATATTTTCGCCGAGGGCAGCGCGGTCGCCTTTGCAAAGGAATACCTTGATACCGAGACCGCAAAATACTATTTGCCCGAATGGTACGCCTGGACGGATGCGTTTGGCGCGGGCTATGTCTACTGCGAAAAGGGCTTCACCGCTGCCAATGTTGCGGCCGGCTGGAACGCGGTTCGCAAGACCAACAGAATGTACATCAACAACGGCATCACGTATAAAACGCCGTATTTCTACTGGGAAGAATGCGGCATCGAGGAAACCGTACACACATTTGAAACCAAGTATGAGAGCCTGCCCACCGTTGAATACTACATGTATGTGCCGAAAACGGTAGATATGTCCAGCAAGACCCAGAAGTATCCGCTGGTGCTGCTCTTCCACGGAAGCGGAATGCACCCGCAGGCCATCGCGCAGAACACCGCGTGGCCCGTGCTCGGCGCGAAGGAGAATTTTGTTGTGCTGTCCGTGAACGGCATGTATAAATCCGACGTCAATGCCGACGCCATGGCGGATCTGATCGACTATATGGTTCAGAACTACGCGATCGATGCGACCAGAGTGTACGCCACGGGCTTCTCCAAGGGCGCTTGGGAGTCGATGAACATCGCGTCGAAGCGCGCGGAAAAGCTGGCCGGCATCGGCCTGTATGAGGCGGTGTACGATGGCTTCGCATTCTCCGAGCCGAAGTACACGATCCCGATGTACTCCATCTCCGGACAGGCCGAGTTCTACAAGGTGTTCCCGAAGGTCACGCAGGGCGCGGTCGACTCTCTGAACACCATCGGCAAGGTGAACGGCTATTCCTACACGTACGACGAGAAGATCGGCGGACTTTGGGGACGCACCTTTGACCTGACGGAGGCCATCCCCCTGCCGGGCGAGCGCTCCGTGATGAACGTGCACTCGATCGCCAGCGAAAAGGACGGGGTCGTCTATACGAAGCTGGTCGATGTGAAAAACCTGTCGCACAACGTTCAGCCGGGAGCGGCTGCGATGATCTGGGAGTTCCTGTCGCAGTTCAGCAGAAATGCGGACGGCACGCTCAATGTGGCGGAGAAGCAGACCTTCTCCGATGTGACGACCTCCGACTGGTATTACTATACGGTTGAGGCCGCCGCAAGAGCAAAGCTCTTTAACGGCGTGAGCGCAACGGAATTCGAGCCGGAGGGCGGAATGAGCCGCGCGATGTTTGCCACGGTGCTTTACCGCGCTGCGGGCGCGCCCGCGGTGAGCGGCGCCACAAGCTTTACCGACGTCAAAACCGGCAAATGGTATTCCGACGCCGTGCTGTGGGCGAATGAGAACGGGATCGTCAACGGCGTTTCGGCCACGGAGTTTGAGCCGGATGCCCTGATCACCCGTGAGCAAGCCGCAACGATGCTGTATCGGTATGCAAAGAAGCTCGGCCTCAACGCCGAGACAGCCGATGAGCTTGCGGCGTTCGAGGATGCAAGTTCCGTGTCCGGCTATGCGAAGGAAGCCATGGCGTGGGCGGTCCGCGAGGGAATCATCCTGGGACGCGGTGCCGGGGACAAGGATCTGCTGGCTCCGGGCGCAACGCTGACCCGCGCAGAGGCTGCGGCCGTTATGCTCAGAATGAACGTTCTGGTCAATCGATAAGAGAAAAACACTCGCAAAAACACTGCGGGCTGCACGGCAAGTATGCCGTGCAGCCCGCATCGGTCTATCAAAAAAGTCCGAAACCGTCAAAATCAGTCAACAAATAAGAATCGTTTTACGGAATCCGAAGATTGGATTTTGCGTTCCGTATTTTCGATCAGCCTACCGATTCTGTCATTGCGAGGAGGGCGCGTGCGCCCGACGCGGCAATCTTTAACGATGCGATTTGTCATTCCGTAACGAAATACGGTTGCGCGGAATGAAGCGGCAAATCACATTTTTTGCAATAAGTATTCCTGCTTGTTTGCACTCCCGTGCTTCGCTACGGGATGCCATCCCTTTGGCTTAAAGATTGCCACGGCCGCGCTGCGGCCTCGCAATGACACGAAATTGAGGCGGTTTTTACTTGCTACGCAAGGATTTTGACGCGCTGAGCGGCAGGTTTTACAAAAAACCTGCCGCTTTTGCGTCACTGTGAGAAACGATCCCACATCCTGCGGGCGTCAGCCCGCATTTTGCCCGGCCGCCTATTCCGCCGCCTTCATCGACTCGGCCATATCGATCCGGCGCAGGCGGAAGCGCAGGAGCACGTCGACAGTCAGCGCGAACAGCAGACACAGCGCCAGCGCGTAGAGATAGCTCTGCCACGCGATGCGCACATGGAAGGTGATCATGTCGATGTTAATCTGCGCCATCACATAACGGTGCAGCGCAATGCCCATCGGGACACCTGCGGCAGCGCCGATGAGCGTCAGCACGACGTTCTCGCGGAAGACATAGGCCGCCGTCTCCGAGGGGTAGAACCCCAGCACCTTGAGGGTCGCAATTTCACGCACGCGCTCCGTAATATTGATACTTGTCAGATTATATAGTACAATAAACGCCAGCGCCGCCGCGCAGAGCAGCACCAACAGCACAATGTCGTTCATGCTGCTCATAAAGCCGTTCACGCGGTCGCGCATATCCTGATTGACCGTGACGCGGCTCACGCCGTCCAACGCGCTCAGCTCCGCCGAGATGCGGTGCAGGTCGCTGCCCGCAGGAGCGTTCAGATAGGCCGTTTTCTGCTCCGGAACGCTGCCCCACTGCGCCTGACACGAGCCGGCCGAAGCAATGGCATAGTTATAGATGTAGTTGACATAAAGTCCCGAGACGGTCAGCGTCATCTCGCGATTGTCGCCGCTGCGCAGCGTCACGGTGTCGCCGACGTCCGCGCCGAGGTCGTCTGCCAGTCCCGTGCTCAGCACGACCGCGCCGTCCGACGGCATGGAGACGGCCGCGCCGTCCTCGGTGCGCAGGGTCAGAAATTGGTCGGTGTTGTCCGACGGGACGAGAAAGCGCGTCGATTTGGTCCTGCCGTCCCTGGAAATGTCGACGGTCGATTCATGCAGCAGCGTGTAGTCATAGTCCGAAAGCTCGTCGAGCGTGGCCTGCGCGGGCGGCTCGGAGAAGGACACGGCCATGTCGTAGGTGCTGATGCGATCAAACTGATCGTCGACAATGTTCTGAATGGAGTCATGCAGGCCAAGCCCCGTCAGCAGCAGCGCCATGCAGCCGCCGATGCCCAGCACCATCATCACAAGACGCTTGTGATAGCGGAAAACGTTCCGCGCCGAGACCTTGTGCAGAAAGGGCATCCGTTTCCAGATAAACGGGATGCGCTCGAGCCAGATGCGCTTGCCGGGCGCAGGCGCCTTCGGGCGGATCAGCTCTGCGGCGACCTCGTGCAGCGACGCCTTGCAGGCGCTCCACGTCGCCAAAAGCGCGCAGAACAGATACATGGCGATCGAGAAAACGGCCAGCCTCCAATCCAGCACGAATTCGATCGGGCGATAGAAATCATACATGATGTCATAGGTGCGCCAGAGGATCTCCGGGAAGATCCAGCTGCCCACGAGGAAGCCCGCGACGCAGCCGACCAGCGACGCCAGCACCGCATAGCGCAGGTAGTTGCCCATGATCGCCGCGTCGGAATAGCCCAGCGCCTTGAGCGTGCCGATCTGGGTGCGCTGCTCGTCGATCATACGCGTCATGGTCGTGATGCAGACCAGCGCCGCAACGAGGAAGAAGAACAGCGGAAAAACGTTTGCCACGCCCCTGACAATGCCGGTGTCGTTCTCGAAGCAGGCATAGCCGACGTTCGCGCTGCGGCCGAGGACATAGGTCTGCGGCGCCTTCAGCTCCGAAAGCGCCCGCTCGCCGTCGGCCAGCTCGGTGCGCGCCTCCTTCAGCTTCTGCTCCTGCCCGGCAAGCTGCGCCTGCCCCTCGTCGAGGGTGCGGCGTGTTTCGGCGAGCTGCCGCTCCGCCTCCTCAAACGACGCGCCGAGCAGCGCGGCATAGGGACGCCGCTGCTCCAGCTGCTCGGCAGCCGCAGCATACTCCGCCTCGCCCTGCTCGAGCGTCTGCTTGGCCTCTGCGAGCGCCGTCTCGCCGTCGGAGAGCTCCTGCTTCGCGTCGGCAAGCGTCTGCTCCGCGTCCGCGCGCAGCGTCTCATAGCGCGTTTGCGCCCGCTGCTCAAGCGTCTCGGTCAGGATCGGCGAAAATTCGTCCTCCAGCGCGTCGTATTCCTCGGAATAGAGGTCGGCGGTGCGGCTCAGGCGGATGTCCACCTCCGTGAATGCATCATAATCCAGCCCCTCGGGCGGGACATAGAAGAAACCGGAGAGCGTTCCGCTGCCGATTGAGGTGCCGCCGCGCTCATAGTTGACATAGAGCGGCGAGGACACCAGCCCGACGACGGTGTAGTCCTCATAGCGCAGCAGCGCCCGCGTCTCGTCGGTGTTCGCGTCAGAGATGTGCAGGGGCTTGCCGAGGTCGTTTCCGCCGTGGTAGAGCGCGTCGACGACGCACTCGTCGGCCGCCTGTGGCATCCGTCCGGAGACGAGGTTGGGCAGATCGACCTGCTCCGGCAGGGACAGCAGCTTCATCGCCGTGTCCCCGTCCTTGGAATCGACGAGCACGTCGGCGCTGACCGTTCCCTCCGCCGCCGCGATGCCGTCGGTCTGCGCGAAGGCTTCGGCGTCCTCCTGCGTCAGTCCGAGGGTCGAGAGCAGGCGGAAATGATAGAATTTTTGCTCCTCGAGATAGTCCTGTCCGGTTTTCAGCATCGCGGTTTCTGTGACCTTCAGACCGGCAAAGAAGCCGACACCCAGCGCGATGATGGCCATGATCGCGAAGAACCGCCCCGGATTGCGGCGGATCTCGCGGAAAAGAAGCCTTCTCATGCCGTCACCACTCGATCTGCTCGACCGGCGTCACGGTCTCGTTGCGGCGCTCGGACGTGACCGTCCCGTTTTTCACGGAGATCACGCGGTCTGCCATCGCCGTCAGTGCCTTGTTATGCGTAATGATGATGACGGTCATGCCGGTCTTGCGCGCCGTGTCCTGCAGGAGCTTCAGGATCGCCTTGCCGGTCACGTAATCCAGCGCGCCGGTCGGCTCGTCGCAGAGCAGCAGCTTCGGATTCTTGGCCAGCGCCCGCGCGATGGCCACGCGCTGCTGCTCGCCGCCGGAGAGCTGCGCCGGGAAGTTTTTCGCCCGGTCGGCGAGGCCGACCTCCGTGAGCATCTCCATCGGGTCGCGCGGCGCGCGGCAGATCTGCGACGCCAGCTCGACGTTCTCGACCGCCGTCAGATTCTGCACAAGGTTATAAAACTGGAACACAAAGCCGACGTCGTGCCGGCGGTATTCCGTCAGCTGCCGCCGCGAATAGGCCGAGATCTCCTTGCCGTCGAGGAACACGTGCCCGGCGGTCAGCGTGTCCATGCCGCCGAGGATGTTCAGCAGCGTCGTCTTGCCCGCGCCCGACGCGCCCACGATCACGCAGATCTCGCCCTTTTCCACCGTGAAGCTCGCGTCACGCAGCGCCGGGATCTCGACGTCGCCCATGTGATAGGTCTTGCAGACCGATTTAAACTCTACGTAATGATTCATGGCTTGCTCCTTTCCTGTCTTTTCTCAGGATCCTCTGATTCAATTGCAAGAGCGGTCAGCGAGGGATTCTGTTCCAAATTGAGGGTTTGAAATCGCAGGAATCCTTTGTGTCTTTTAAGGAAGCTCTGATTAAATCGCAAGAGCGGTCAGCGAGGGATTTTGTTCCAGATTGAGGTTTGGAAATCGCAGGAATCCTTTACGTATTTCAAGATTTTCAAACCGATAAGCTGGGGCAAAAGGCCCGCTGAGCGCCGCAGCTGATTGATTCAGAGGTTCCTTAAGGATCAGTTGGGGCAAAGACCCGCTGAGCGCCGCAGCCGATTTTTTCAGAGGTTCGCTTATAGTATATCGGCTTTGGCAAAAAACGTCAACCAACAAACCGTGAACATTCGGGCGAAATTTTTCTTGCAATCGCGCGGATTTGGAAGTAAAATGGGGGAAAAAGAAAGAGGCGATCATATGAGATCCTGCGATATTTTGCGCGAAGATGCCCTCCGGCTTCTCAAGCAATTTAACAAAGAGCATTTCCATTTGCAGCACGCGCTGACGGTCGAGGGCGTCATGCGCTATTACGCCGAGACGCTCGGCTACGGCGACGAGGCTGATTTCTGGGCGACGGTCGGTCTGCTGCACGACATCGATTTTGAGCGTTATCCCGAGCAGCACTGCCAAAAGGCGCCGGAGCTGCTGCGCGCGGGCGGCGTCGGTGCGGACATGATCCACGCGATCTGCTCCCACGGCTACGGCATCTGCTGCGACGTCGAGCCGGAGCACGAGATGGAAAAGGTGCTCTTCGCGGCCGACGAGCTGACCGGTCTGATCTGGTCGGCGGCGCTGATGCGCCCGTCGAAGAGCGTGGCGGATATGGAGGTCTCGAGCCTCAGGAAAAAATTCAAGGACAAGAAATTCGCCGCGGGCTGCTCCCGCGACGTCATTCGAACCGGCGCCGAGCGCCTCGGCTGGGAGCTGGACAGGCTCTTTGAGCAGACGATCCTCGCCATGCGCTCCTGCGAGGCGCAGGTCGCCGCCGAGCTGCCGGGACTCTGCGAATAAGCCGCAAAAACGGGCTGCTGCAAAAATAGATTTTGCAGCAGCCCGTTTTATTATGATTTTCGACGGCCGGACGCGGTCAAAGCGCCCGGTCCAGCTCGGCCTCCAGCTCCTCCTTCGGGCGATAGCCGACGAGGCTCGTGACCAGCTTGCCGTTTTTCAGCAGCGCCAGCATCGGAATGCTGGAGACCTGAAAGTGGTCGGCCAGCTCCGTCTCTTCGTCGACATTGACCTTGCAGACCTTGACGCGGCCGTCATAATCCTGCGCGATCTCCTCGAGCACCGGCGCGAGCATTCGGCACGGGCCGCACCACGTCGCCCAGAAATCGATCAGCACAGGCTGCTTGGCCTGCATGACCTCGGTAAGAAAATTATCATTTGTGATCGTATATTCCATTTTTTCAGAACCTCGCTTTCCGACGGCGCGACGCCGTCTGCCTTCATTATACCCGATTGGTGTACAAATGCAAGCCCAATTGACAAAAGTTTTCAATTCCGCTATAATATAAGACGAAAAACACGGAAGGGGGACGCATATGCGGCAACGCACGATCAAGGTCGCCGGTCTGCGCATCGGGATCCGCACGCGCCGGACGCTGACCATAGAGCTTTGCGCCGATTATCTCTGCGACGAGCCGCCCGATTTTGTCGTCTCGGCGACGGAGGCGGAAATCGCCGGGGAGGAGAAGAACGGCTTCTGCTATGCCTACGCCGAGCAGGTCTGCCTGCACCGCGCGATCGCCGCGCGCGTCCCGGACTACGACGCGCTGGTCGTCCACGCCGCCGTGATCGAGCACGACGGCCGTGCCTATGCCTTCGCCGCGCCCAGCGGAACGGGCAAGACGACGCATGTGCAGCAATATCTGGCGCGCTTTGGCGACAAAATCCGGGTCATTTGCGGAGATAAACCGATTTTTCGGCTGGAAAACGGTGCATTTTTCGCCTATGGCACGCCGTGGAACGGCCAAGAGCAGCTCGGCACGGGCGGCCGCGCGCCGCTGGACGCGATCTGCTTCCTTGCGCGCGGGACGGAGAACCGCATCCGCCCGCTCACGCCGCAGGAGGCGCTGCCCCGGATGCTGCATCAGCTTTATTTCCCGGCCGATCCCGACCGCCGCATGAAAACGCTCGCGCTTGCCGACGCGCTGCTGCGCGGCACGCGGCTCTACGCCCTGCAATGCCGGCCGGACGCCGCGGCGGCGGAGCTTTCCTGCCGGACGCTATGCGGCAGTCTGCCGGAATAGCGCCCGCAAAAATCACCGGAACCCGCATTTTGTGCGGCTTCCGGTGATTTTTTTATGACTTTTTATTCCTCGACCGGCTCGTCCATCAGGCGGTCGAATTCCGCCGCGACGCGGTCGAAATCCTCCTCCGGGATGTCCAGCAGCTCGAAATCGTCATCCGTCGGCACATAGCCGTAGAGATAGACGTCGTTGCTCTCGTCGAGCGGCTCGAGTGCAATGTACTGCTTGTCGTCCAGATCGAACACGCCCATGATGCCGCATTCGAAGCTGTCGCCCTCGTCAAATTCCAGCGTGATGATCTCGTCCTCGGAATATTCCGCACGCTTGTCTTCCATATCGAAAGCCCTCCTTATGGTAGTGATTCCAGTATAACCCGTTTCAGGGAGAAATGCAAGTCAAAAATTGTCGGTAGGCCGTCGGCAGGCCGATTTCCGTCTCCAGCTCCCGCTGCGTGACCCAGCGGAACTGCGGCGCCTCGACCGCGCAGGTCAAAAGCACGCCGGTCAGCTCCCAGCGGACATGCGTGAAAATATGGCTGCGCGAGACGGCCCGCTCGATCCCGGTCGGATGCACGCCCCACTGCGCGGCCAGCGCAAGCGCCTGCTGCGCGCTCTGCTCCCCCTCGACATCGGGAAACTGCCAAAGCCCGGCCAAGAGGCCGCGCTCCGGGCGCTTACAGACGGCGAGCCGGTCGCCGCACCGCATCAGGAGCACCGTGCGCTGCTCCACGCGCTTGGCGCGCTTTTCCGCGCGCACCGGAAATTGCAGCTCCCTGCCGCTCCGATGCGCCGCACAGGCGTCCTGAAGCGGACAGCGCGCGCACTGCGGCGCCCCGTTCGGCACGCAGACCGTCGCGCCCAGCTCCATGAGCGCCTGCGTGAAGTCGCCGCAGTGCCCGGCCGGATAAACGCCGCGCAGGCGCCCGGCGAAGTCGCGCCTGACGCGCGGCTGATCGATGCAGGCGTCGCTGGCAAGAAAGCGCGTCAGCACGCGCAGGACGTTGCCGTCCACGGCCGGTGCCTTCTGCTCAAAGCAGATCGAGGCGATCGCCCCGGCGGTGTACGCCCCGATGCCGGGCAGGCGCTCCAGCTCCTCCGCCGTCTGCGGAAAGCCGCCGCGCCGCGTCAGCTCCTGCGCCGCGCGCTGCAGGTTGCGCACGCGGCTGTAATAGCCCAGCCCCTCCCAGAGCTTGAGCAGGACGTCCTCGTCCGCCCCGGCCAGCGCCTCGACGGTCGGCAGACGCTGCAAAAACCGCGCATAATAGCCGCGCACCGCCTCGACCCGGGTCTGCTGCAGCATGATCTCCGAGAGCCAGACGTGATACGGCTCACGGTCGCGCCGCCACGGCAGGTCGCGGCGATTTTCCGCGAACCACGGCAGCAGCAGCTCCGGCAGACAGGTCAGCTCAGGCATTTCCCGTGCGCTCGGCGCGCTGCTTGGCGACGTCGTTGGCGGTGGATCTTCTTCTTCTGCGTCTGCGCGGGCGGCGCGCGGCCGCCAGCTCGTCATATTTTCGCGCCGCGTCGGACGCGCCCTCGTAAACCAGACGGCTCACGCGCAGCGTGCCGTCGGCGTCCTTTTGCAGGCGGATGCGGATCAGGTAGCGCCCATGCTCCGGACACTCGGCCATGGTCATATAGCGTCTGCCCTCCTGTGCGATCCACTTGCCGTTCGGCATGGCCGCGCCGCACTGCGGGCAGTGGCTGCGCAGCTCGTTCATGGCCTCCATGGCCTTGGCGTGGTCGGAATAGCCCCGGAACACCGCGCGGCTGATGCAGCCCTCCGGCGGCGCGCCGTGGAAGCCGTTGGCGTGGCTCTCAAGCGCCTTGCCGTATTCGGCGATGCCGCGCCTGAGGTCGAGCCGGCTGCAGATCACGGCCGTATGGTAGGCGTCGCCCAGCGCGTCGTGCGCCGGACGGGTGGCGGGGATGCCCATCAGCTCCATGGCCGAAGAGAGCGATTTCTGCGACGTGCCGCAGCCGGTCTGCGCGTTGAAGATCATCTGCGCATTGTACCATTTCTGGATCCAGTCCGGCTCGCCGTCGTGCAGCAGGATGTTGTCCTCCAGAATGCGGATGTCGTCGAAGCCCCACGTCAGGAAGATGCAGTCCCCGCCAATCCACGAGCGAAAGCGCTCCAGTGCCTGCCGGAAGGGCAGCCCCTCCTCGCGCAGGGTCGCGTCCTTCAGGCCGGTGAGCTTGGAGACGCGGGTGTTGAGCTTTTTATAGTATTTCGGGCAGACGAGCACCTGAAACTCATCGGCGACCGTGCCGTTCTCGAGCAGGCGCACCGCGCCGATCTGAATGATCTCCCCGTGGATCTCCACCGGGAGCACCTTTTTGGCGGCGTAGGATCCCGGCCACGGCTGGTTCCACTCCATGTCCAGAACGATGTATTGCATATGCGCCGCCTCCTTTCTTTTTTTTATTTTAGGGAACCTCTGAATAAATCGGCAGCGGCGCTCAGCGGGTCTTTTGCCCCAACTTTTCGGTTTGAAAATCTTGAAATACACAAAGTATTCCTGCAATTTCCAAACCTCAATTTGGAACAAAATCCCTCGCTGACCGCTCTTGCAATTTAATCAGAGGTTCCCAAGCTTTCCGCGCGAGGACTCCGCAGGGTGGCGTTCGGTAAGAACGCTGCGTGGGTCATTCCGCCGTTTCCGGTTCTCCGTCGGGGAAGAGCGCCTCGCCGAGGCTGTCGAGCTTGTTTTTCAGACGCTCATAAACAGCGTCGGGGATGCGGACGTAGTAATTGCTCTCATAGAGCGTCAGCGCGTTTTCGGCGTCGAGCACCTGAAAACGCGGCGTGACCTCCTCGCCGAGGTCGGCCGAGACGACCGCACGGTAGGTGATGTTCGTGACGCTGGTCTGGCCGAGGTCGCCGTCGCGCGTGAACTCGAGGTTCAGGATCGGCGCAAGGTTAACCTCGCCCTCGTCCGCAGCAGTCAGGTCGCCGAGGTTATAGGCGATCACGACGTCTTTTTTGCTGCCGTTGTCCAGCGTGACCGTGCGCCGCTCGACCGGACTGACCACGTGCGAATGTGAGCCGAGGATCACGTCCACGCCGTTTTTGAACATCAGCGTCGCGATCTCCTCCTGCGAGTCGCTCGGCTCGGAGACGTTTTCGCTGCCCCAGTGCAGACAGGCGATGATAACGTCCGGCGCGGTGGCCTTTGCGGCGTCGAGCACCTCGAGAATGTAGGCGGTGTTGACCTTGGAATAGTTCGAGGAATAGTCCTCGTAGAGCAGATTGACGCAGTAGCTTGCGTCGTCCGGGATCGTCATGCCGCTGACGCCCTTCGTGAAGCCGACAAAGGCAAAGCGGATGCCGTTGACCTCGCGCACGACGACCTGATTGCTCTTGCGGTCGGCATTGCTGGTAAAGCTGCCGAGGGCGGACATGCCGGTGTCCTCGATGATCTGCTTCGTGCGCGCCATGCCCTTGATGCCGTTATAGATCGTGTAGGAATTCGCGGTTTGCAGGATGTCGAAGCCTGCGTTGGCCAGCAGGGTCGCAAAGGCATCGGGATAGCTGGCGGTCGCGGCGGAATAAGGGTCGCCGAAGAAGTTGCCCTCGAAATTGCCGACGGTCAGATCGGCGGTCGGCAGAGAGGGAACGACGTCTGCAATCGTTGCGGAAAAATCGGTCGTGCCGTTGACGGTGGCGGCCTGGAACTGCGCGTCGGTGAAATAAATGTCGCCAACGGCGTTCATCGTCGCCTTGGCGGCGGTTTTCTTCGCGGAATCGGAGCGGCAGCCGGAGAGCGCCCCGAGCAGCGTGAGCAGAAGACAGCAGGCGATCAGACCGCTGAAAATTCGTTTGAACAAAAAAGAACCCTCCTTATCGTCGGTGGTTTCTATTTTACTACATTTTTTCCGGTCGTACAAGAGGAAATTTTCATATTCGACAGGGATTGACGGGCGTGATATAATAAAAAAAAGAAATATGTCGAAAGGCGGCGGACTATGGCACGCATTACCGTGAAAAAGAGAAAATTCTACCGGCAGCTTTTTGCTCTGATCGGCGGGGCGGCCGCGCTGGCCGGGCTGATCGTGTTGGCCATCGTCCTGTTCGGCGGTCGGGGCGCATCGACCGAGCCGACCGAGACGAAGGAGACGGCACGGCCGAACGCATGGAGCGACGAGGCGTATTACACAGAGAACGGCTTTTTGAAATACCGCGATGCAGAATGCCTCGTCGGCATCGACGTTTCGGCGCATCAGGACAGCATCGACTGGCAGAAGGTTGCCGACGCGGGCGTGCAGTTCGTCCTGCTGCGCGCGGGCTATCGCGGCTCGACCGAGGGGAAGCTTTATGAGGACGACAATTTCCGCACGTTTTTGAAGGGCGCGCGGAGCGCCGGCCTGCAGGTGGGCGTGTATTTCTTCTCACAGGCGACGGACGAGCAGGAGGCGTTTGAGGAGGCGGCCTATGTCTGCGAGCTGCTCAAGGGCGAGACGCTTGAGCTTCCCGTATTTTACGACTGGGAGCACTCCGGCGCGGGCACGCGCACGGCGAGCGCGTCCGACATCGATATGACGGCCTGCGCGCTGGCGTTTTGCAGCGCCGTTGAGGACGGCGGATTTCGCGCCGGGGTCTATTTCAACCAGACCTACGGCAACAATCATCTCGACTTTGTGAAGCTCAAAAATTATGCGCTCTGGCTGGCAGAATACAACGAGACGCCGACCTTCGGCTATCATTTTGACTATCTGCAATACACCGACAGCGGCGTCGTCGACGGGATCGAGGGCACGGTCGACCTTGACCTGATGCTGATCTCCAACGTGCCGGAGCCTGCGAGCGAGCCGGAGACGAGCGAATCGACACAATGAGCAATCCGGGCGGACGCGGCAGTCCGCCCGGATTTTATGCGTTTTTTCAATTCTGAGCCGCGCAAGCAAGACAATTTTCGGAAATTTTGAAACAAGCATTTACAGAATGCGCTTTATCATGTATAATACTGAATACGATACGCGAATTCGGCGCATTGCGGCGCCGGCGGCGAGAAAGGAAGGGACGGCGCATGGAACAGAAAAAGCCGGGACGGATCCGTCTCGGACGGGATTTTGCCATGGTGCTGATCGGGCAGATCATCTCCATGTTCGGCAGCGCCGTGATCCGCTTCGCCCTGCCGGTCTACATTCTGGAGCTGACGGACTCCTCCGGCGTGTTCGGCGTTGTCAGCTCGCTCTCCGTCATTCCGACGATCGTGTTTTCCCTGATCGGCGGTGTGCTTGCCGACCGCGTGAACAAGCGCAATATTATGGTCGGACTGGATTTCTTTACGGCGCTGCTGATCTTTGTCCTCAGCCTCGTGTTCCATGTCGCTCCGCAGGTGCCGCTGATCTGCATCACGCTGATGGCGCTGTCGGGCATCGCCGCGACCTATGAGCCGGCCGTGCTCGCCAGCATCCCGCTGCTGGTCGGGGAGGACGGGATTATGACCGGCAACGCGCTGGTCAATCAGGTGCATATGCTGGCCAGCATTCTCGGCCCGGCCATTGGCGGCATCCTCTATGCCGCGCTGGGCATCCGTTCGCTGCTCTGGATCGGCGGCGGCTGCTTCTTTGCCTCGGCTGTGATGGAGATCTTCATCCGCATTCCGTTCACGAGGCGCAAGGCGGGCAAATCCGTCTTCCACATCGTGCGCGACGATATGCACGAGAGCCTGCACTATATGCTGCACGAGCAGCGCATCCTGTTTCAGGGCAGCGCGCTGCTGGCGCTGTTCAATCTGTTCCTTGCGTCGCTGATCGTGATCTCCCTGCCCGTGATCGTCACGCAGGACTGGGGGCTGGACGAGTCGAAGCTCGGCTATGTGCAGGCCGTGCTGGCCTTCGGCGGCATTACGGGCGGCGTTATCAGCACCTTTTTCGGCCGGCATTTTTCCATCCGCAAGAGCCACCTGCTGCTGGCGGTCTGCTCTTGCTTCGTGGCGCTCGAGGGCGCGGCGCTGCTGCTGCCGCTGAGCGTTTCGACGGAATATGCAATTCTGATGGTCATGTGCTTCCTCGCGATGCTGTTTGCAACGATGTTCAACATCGAAATGATGTCCTTCGCCCAGAGTATCACGGACAAGAACCTGCTCGGCAAGGTCATGGCGACGGTCTCGGCGCTCGTGAGCTGCATGTCGCCGCTCGGTCAGCTGATGTACGGCTTCATCTTCCAGATCACGCCGCGGCTGCACGGCGCGGTGTTTCTGGCTGTCGCGGGCATCGCGTGGCTGCTCTGCGCCCTTGCGCGCCGCTTCCTGAGCGGCGTGAAGGACGAGGAACTTGCCAAAAAGGATGCCACCTATGCGGTAAAATGATCCATAAAAACGGCGCGGCTATGAGGCTGCGCCGTTTTGCTGTGTCAACGCACAGGGAATTGTCATAAGCTGTCAAAGGAGGGGCGGTAAGCTCCTCCGGAGAGGGGTGCGAATATGGCAACTTTTACCAATCAGGCAACCATGACGTACAATGGCAACACGGTCAATTCCAACGTGGTCACAGGCGAGATCGTGCAGGCGCTGACGATCGACAAGACGGCGGTCGGCACGAGCTATGAGCCGGACGGGGTCGTTGCTTACGTCGTAAACATCCGCAACAGCGGTGCAGCGCCGATCACCGGCCTGACGCTGACGGACGATCTGGGGACCTATTCCTTCACGCCGACGGGCGGCACGGCCGTGCAGCTGACGCCGCTGACCTACGTCGCGGATTCCATGCGCTATTTTCAGAACGGCGTGGAGCAGACCGCGCCGACCGTCACGGCCGGGGCGAACGGCTTCTCCGTGACGGGGCTGAATGTTCCGGCGGGCGGCGTTGCGACGCTGGCCTATCGCGCGCGCGTCAACGGCTTTGCCAACACCGGCGCGGAGGGCGCGGTCGAGAACACCGTCACGTTGACGGGGGGCGGCCTGATCGAGCCGGTCACGGCGACCGAGACGGTCAACGCCGCGCAGGATGCACGGCTGAGCATCCGCAAGGCGCTCAGCCCGGCACAGGTGAACGACAACGGGACGCTGACCTATACCTTCGTGATCGAGAACAGGGGGAGCGCCGCGGCCGGAGCAGACGCGAATATCACCGTCAGCGACACCTTTGAACCGATTCTGAATAACATCGGCGTCACCTATGCGGGCGACACATGGGCGGCGGCAAACTACACCTATAACGAGGCGACCGGCGTGTTCCGCACGACGCCCGGTGTGATCACCGTTCCGGCGGCGACCGTCGCGCAGGACCCGACCACGGGCGTGTGGACGACCGTTCCGGGCAGCGTCACGCTGGAGATCACGGGCACGATCTGATCCTGAGGGGCTGCAAATTATAAGGAACCTCTGATTCAATCGAGAGGGGACGCCGCAACGCGGCGTCCCCTCATGTGCGATTATTGGAAGCTGAAAATGTTCAGGCCGGAGCCGTATTCCGTGTCGAGCTTGCGCTCGACGGTGCCGTCGAGCAGCGTGATGACCATCTCGCAGGTTCCGCAGACGACCGCGCGGTTCAGGTGGCCGCCGAAAACATGGCCGCTCTCATCGCCGGCAGATATATGCAGATGCGGATAGTACGCGCCGTCCTTGGTCGTGATCGTCCCGTGCAGGGAGACGATCTCCAAATCACCGGTGAAGGTGTTTTTGGCATAGGACTGCTTTTCGACACTGTAGACGCCGACGGTCATCTCGCTGATCGCGCCGAGCGCGTTGATATGCGCCAGCCGGATCTGCTCTGCACGGGCGATTTTTTCGAGCTGCTCCATGATCTCCTCGCCCCGGTCGATGCGGGCGAGGATGGTCGAGTCAAATTTCCGATAATCCATAGAATTACAGGTGCACCTTCGTGCCGGACTCGCCGCGGACGGCCTTGCCCGCATTCTCGAGCGAGGCAATGATCGCGGTGCCGCCGGTCTGCGCGAAGGAAATGGCGGCCTTGACCTTCGGAAGCATCGAGCCGGGCGCGAAATGCCCCTCGGCGCAATACTGCTCGGCCTCGGCGATGGTCATTTCGTCGAGCGCCTTCTGGTCGGGCTTGCCGTAGTTGATGCAGACGCGGTCCACGGCGGTCAGGATGACCAGCGCGTCGGCCTTGACCAGCTCGGCCAGCTTCGCGGAGGCGAAATCCTTGTCGATGACGGCGGGGGTGCCGTAAAGCTTGCCGTCCTTGCGGACAACGGGAATGCCGCCGCCGCCGACGGTGATGACGACCGTGCCGCTGGCGATCAGGGCATTGACGGTGCGCTTCTCAATGACGTCGATGGGCTTGGGGGAGGGGACGACCTGACGGTAGCCGCGGCCGGCATCCTCGACCATGGTGTAGCCCTTCTCGGCCGCGATGCGGTCGGCGGTCTCTTTATCATAGAACGCGCCGATCGGCTTGGTCGGGTTCCGGAAGGCAGGGTCGTTCTCATCGACGAGCACCTGCGTGACGACGGTGGCGACGTCCTTATCGATGCCGCGCGCGGCCAACTCGTTGCCGATGGCATTTTGCAGATGATAGCCGATGTAGCCCTGGCTCATGGCGCCGCATTCCGGGAAGGGCATGTCGGACTTGATGGCCTTGGCCTCGGCGGCGGTGCCCATGCCGAGGTTGATCATGCCGACCTGCGGGCCGTTGCCGTGGGCAATGACGACCTCGTTGCCCTGCTCGATCAGGTCAACGATGGGTTTGGCAGTGGAGCGAACCAGCTCAAGCTGCTCATAGGGGGTGTTGCCGAGGGCGTTGCCGCCGAGGGCGATCACAATTCTGGACATAGCTGTTTTACCTCTTTTTTTCAAAGTGAAACGGGCGGGGGCGAATCACCCCCGCCCAGTGTTTGCTGAACTATGCGTTTATTCTGAATCTGCCTGTTGCGGGAAGCTCTGATTCAATCAGAATCAGAACATCTTGCGCTTGTCGTCGGCAGCGTCGAGCTTCATCAGAGCGCCGACCGGATCCTTAACCTGAGACATGAAGATCATGGCGGCGATGATATACGGCTTGTAGGAGGCCTGCTTGTAAAGCGGGACAAGATAACGGTCGAACACGGAGTTGTCGACCTCGCCCTCCGGGCAGCTCAGGCCGGAGATGTCGGCGGGCAGGCAGTGCAGATACAGCGCCTTGCCGTCCTTGGTGAGCTTCATCATTTCCTCGGAGCAGGTCCAGTCCTTGTGCTCGGCGTTCTGCGCCAGCAGCTCCTTCTCGAGCTTGTCGATGCCTTCCTTGTCGCCCTTGACATAGAGCTCGGAGCGCTTCTCCATTGCCTTGAACGGCGCCCAGGACTTCGGATAGACGATGTCGGCGTCCTTGAAGGCCTCGGCCATGGAGTTGGTCTTGTGGAACTTGGAGCCGTACTTCTCGCAGTTCTTGCGGGCGACCTCTTCGACCTCGGGGAAGACGTCATAGCCCTCCGGATGCGCCAGCGTGACGTCCATGCCGAAGCGGGTGAACAGGCCGATAACGCCCTGCGGGACGGACAGCGGCTTGCCGTAGGACGGGGAGTATGCCCACGTCATGGCGACCTTCTTGCCCTTCAGGTTCTCAACGCCGCCGAAGTAGTGGATGACATGCAGCATGTCGGCCATGCACTGCGTCGGATGGTCGACGTCGCACTGCAGGTTGACCAGAGTCGGTCTCTGCTCGAGGATACCGTCGCGGTAGCCCTCTTCGAGGGCATCCATGAAGGTCTTCTGATACTCATGACCCTGATGGATGAACATATCGTCGCGGATGCCGATGACGTCAGCCATGAAGGAGACCATGTTCGCCGTTTCGCGGACGGTCTCGCCGTGGGCGATCTGAGACTTCTTCTCGTCGAGCACCTGCTCCTCCAGACCCAGCAGGTTGCAAGCGGAAGCAAAGGAGAAGCGGGTACGGGTGGAGTTGTCGCGGAACAGGGAGATGCCAAGACCGGAATTGAAGATCTTGGTGGACTTGTTGTGCTCGCGCAGGTCGCGCAGAGCGTCGGCGACGGTGAAGATGGCTTCGATCTCGTCGTCGGTCTTGTCCCACGTCCAGTAGAAATCGCTCTTATACATATTGTTGATGTGCAGCGTTTCCAGATGTCTTGCAAGTTCAAAGGCTTTGCTCATTTTTTCTTTCCTCCGATTTGTTCGGGCAGAAACGGCCTCGGCCGCCCCTGCCGATAGATTTATGATTTTGAAAAACTTAGGAACCTTTGAATAAATCGGCTGCGGCGCTCAGCGGGTCTTTCGCCCCAACTTATCGGTTTGA
>OIYG01000453.1_pt1 | contig 40754 bp, 38 predicted proteins | sample 1587861 | NCBI WGS metagenome assembly OIYG01 (sample SAMN03283272) | human gut metagenome | biome: human-associated habitat; material: feces | host: Homo sapiens | place: Peru | collected 2012
TGAAAGAACGTAAGAAATACGGTCTCAAAGCAGCTCGTAGAGCACCACAGTTCTCAAAGAGATAATTTTTACAATCCAAAGCGTCTTATGGCGTTTCAGGAAAGTATGCTACACCTCAGAATTTCGATTCTGGGGTGTTTTTTTGTAAGAACTGTGGTACAATAAATAAAGAAGATTTTACATATAAAATATTATTGTCATCAGATTATCAGGAAGGCGATTGGAATGAGCAAAAATTTGACAACTTCAAAACTAGATAGGCAAAATATTCTTAATAATGAAAAAGCTTTAGATGAAATTCAAAAACAGACTGGAATTCAGGGGGTTATATTTGAAAATAAAGTCTATTTTACAAAGATGATGGTAGCAACATATTTTGAAGTAGATGTTAGGACAATTGAAAGATATGTTAGTGAGAATGTAGATGAACTTTCCTCTAATGGATATGAGATTATTAAGGGTAAACGATTGAAAAATTTTATTGATGAAATTGAAAAAATGGATGTTCCCGACATTAATGTCGGGAACATCAGCAAGCGTATACCACAATTGGCAATCTTTGATTTTCGTTCTTTTTTGGATTTAGCAATGTTGTTGGTAGAAAGTCAACCTGCAAAAAGTTTACGTCAGATTATGTTAGATATTGTAATTGATTTTATAAATCAAAAAGCTGGTGGTGGAACTAAATATATCAATCAAAGGGATAGTCAATTTTTAGGGGCTTTTTTGCAGGAGGAAAATTATAGACGAGAATTTACTGATGCATTAAGAGATTATGTAGATATGGGAAATGCCAAATATGGAATTTATACTGATAAGATATATCAAAGTATATTTAGAGAGAAAGCAAAAGAATATCGTCAGATATTAAGGATTTCTGATAAAGAGAAGGTAAGAGATACATTTTATTCGGAAATTCTTACGCTTATTGCCTCATATGAATGTGGGTTAGCAGATATGATAAAGCAGCAGTCAGAGAGTCTTGGACATAAATTGAACAATTGGGAATTGACGGACTTATTTAATGCTTTCGAGTCGTTACCTTTGTGGAAACCATTAATTATTCAGGCGAGAACTAAAATGGCAAGTCGGGATATGGCATTACGGGATGCTTTTCATTACCAGTTAGAAGAATATATTAAACCATTGTCAGGAGAAGAATATGAAAAGTTTTTAGGACAAGCAGGAGATGAACTTGAAAAATTAATGTCGGAAAATAAAGATGTGTTAAAAAGATTGAAGGAGAGTGAATAATGGCAAATTATGTATATATTACTCCTGAACAAGCAAGAATAACACATGCAAAAACTATTGAATATAGTGGTGGAGGGACTTTAGAAGAACTCGATTTTGGAAGATTAGAGAGCGTTTTGTATAATATACAAAATGACGATTGGTATCCGACTTTTGTGGATAAATTAACACATTTATTTTTTTGTACATGTCAATTTCATTGCTTTGCAGATGGAAATAAACGTTTAGCAATTACATTGTCAACTTTATTTTTGCTTTTGAATGGTTATATGGCTATAGCAGCAACATTTTTACAGAAAACAGAAAATATAAGTTTGAATGTGGCTGCAAGTAAAATTGATAAAGAATTGCTGCATAAAATTATGGAAGCAATAATGAATGATACATTTGATATAGATGAGGAATTAAAGTTAGAAATTTACAAGGCTATTAACTAAATGACATATTGTGCAGGTTAAACATTAAAAGCAAGGCCTTAATTTTAATATAGTCCTGATGAATGGTGGCAGAAAACATTATTAAGTTAAAAATAACAATATAAATATAATAAAAAGGAGAATAGCTGTGATTAATTTGTTTATTGATACAAATATATGGTTAGCAATGTTTCATTTGTCAAAAGATGATTTGAAAGAATTAAATAAACTAAAGGAACTTATAGGTAAGGAAATAAAAATATATATTCCAAGACAAGTAAGATGTGAATATCTAAGAAATAGAGATTCTAAAATAAAAGATGCATTGGACAAATTTAAAATTACTGATGTTCAATTTCCTAATTTGGTAAAATGTTATGACGAGTATAATGAATTAAAAAAGAAATTTGATCAATTAAAAAAAGAGCATAGTGTACTCGTGGAAAAAATTACTAATGATGTTGTGGAACAGAATACGCCGGCTGATATAGCAATTAGTGAGTTGTTTAATAAGACTGAAATAATTGAGTGTTCAAATGATATTGTAAATAAAGCAAAATCGAGATATGATCTAGGAAATCCTCCAGGTAAAAAAAATAGTTATGGAGATGCTGTAAATTGGGAATGCTTATTAGAAAACATACCAGATGGTGAAGATTTATATTTTATAAGTGATGATAAAGATTATTGTTCTGAATTTTGTAAGGACAAGTTTAATATATATTTAACAACAGAATGGGAAAGTATAAAAAAATCACAAATATATTTTTATAGGTCATTACATGATTTTTTATTAAATAAATACAAAGATTATAATATTATGTTAGAACAATATAAAGAACAATTGATTAGTAATTTATATGAAAGCTCAAGCTTTATAGAAACGCATAGTATTATTTCAAAATTAATGGACTATTCGGATTGGACACAAAAAAATATATCAGACATATGTACAGCGGCGATGGAAAATAACCAGATAAATTGGATTATGCAGGATAACGATATAAGTACGTTTTATAAGAAGATTTTAGGAGATTTTGAAGGTGAAGATGAAAGTGTGTTGAATGTAAAGAAATTGTTGGATGACTAAGCTATGTATTTTATTTACGGACTCCAATCCTCATCCATAGCATCAGCCCAATTCTGCAACTCACAATCAAGAGCCAATGCAGCATATTTGAGCGGTTCATCAATCGCAAGATTATCAATAAGCCTTTGAGAATTAGGTATAGTATGGAGATTCTTTTCTGCTTCAGCACATGAGACAAGCAGAAGCACATTGTCGTCAAAGGCAATATCAATTCCGTTCTTGTACTGGTTATAGTAAGCAAAATATATTTTCATAGTAGTAGTCCTTTCTTTGTCAAAGTAATGAGTAGTCCTGGAAATGTGTGGGCAGTCAACCGCATACAACACATATGCAACACTGTCATACACAAATTCCTTATTTATGGGCTTTTCAGGATATACAAACGCTCTCAAATAGATAATTTCACACAGATGTGTATTCACACCCCAGACTTTGGTCTGGCGTGCTTTTTTATAAAAATTGTGGTAGGATAAATATTATTAGAAACAATCAGAACGGAAAGATAATTGAAGCTGTTAAGGCTGCAATAAATAAAGCAAAGATTTGTAAAAAACCTATAGCAGGTTATGACAAAGAAAAAAAGCGGGCTTATGTAGAATATGCAAATGGGGAACGAAAGTATGTGTAACAAAAATTCAAAAACATAACTGTATGATAAAATCATACAAAACCAACCATCCCCCAATAATACCCCAAAAACTGTATGATAATTGAATACTATCCAAAAATTATCCCAAGTTATATAATTAGGACATCAAAACAAGGAGAGAAGGGTTTATGATGTTTGAAGTAAAGGATAGTAAGCAGATAGGTGCATACATTAAGAAACTAATCTATAGTAAATATCCCAGTCAGAGACAGTTTTGTATCGAGTACATTAAAAAAATGGGATTTGATGAAGCGGATTCAGAACAAATAAGAAGAACAACCAACAAAGTGAATCAGATAATTAAGGGTGACCGGGCAACAGTTCAGGTAAATGATTTACCGTTTTTTTGTGAATTGTTGCAAGTGTCCTGTGAACAGATCCTTAGCTGTGGAGAGTGTTATAGACCGATAAAGAATCATATTACAAATTATGAAGTGGCATTTTCACGAAATCCTAAAGAATGGGAAGCGTATATGAATCGGGAAGATAATTTGTTCCTGAATTATGATGAGTATGGTAAATCTGTTGTGGATTATGCACTGGAGTTTAAAAATTATGATTTTATAAAATTTCTCATGGAAAATGGACATTTGGAATTTGCCGATAACAGTGCAATGGAAAATGGAATTTCGTTTGGATTAAAAACCGATATCAAACGACGTGACATCGGAAAAACAGATATATGGCCTATTCCAAATATGTATTATGAACCGGATAATCTTTTTTATGAGGAAGTTCTAAGGACAAGAGTTCTTGCTTTAGCAACTGAAAAAAAAGATTTTGAAATGTTAGAAAAGTTAAGAGCGAGGATGAACCCGGCAATGTATAATATTAATATATGTGGGACATTTGGCGATGATTTGATTAGACAACGTAATGAAGACTTAATTTGTAAAATTGCGGAATCGGAGGACGATATTATTGAATATTATTCAGATGAATATGAGATAAAAGACAGACTTAATCATACGAATAGATTTATTTACCCTTATTTATCTGAAGTAATTGAGATTATGATTGAAAACGGTAACAAAAATGTTGAAAGAGTGTTAGAAAAAAGCATTATACACAATGAATATGTTTTTAACTGCCTGTCGGAGAATTTGAATACATATATGCAGATGCTTATTACAAAAGCTGATGAAGAATGTGGAGATTGGATAACACCGGAACTTAAGAAAATTAACAGAGTTAACGCAAGAAGAGAGGCTTTAATTTATTTTAAGTATAATCCTGATGCAAAAATAGTTTCGTATTATTATGGTATAAAAAGAAGTGTAATTGAAGGAATGGTTTCCAATATAATCAGTATTGAAAAAACTTCTGAAAAAGAACCGATAAAAGAATTAGTTGAAAAGCTTAATGATTTGGCAAATAAAATTATTGAATTAGGAAAGGAAAGATAAATTATGGGTTTATTTTTTGATATGAATGATGGAGATTTTTGCCATAAAATCTCTGATAATATGTACATGGATTCCGATGGAGATATGATGATGGAAATGTCAGACAATATAGGAATGGATATGGACACCGGAGAGATGCACTTTCTAATCGGTGATTCAGGAACCAAAATAGATGAGTGGGAATAAGAATAATGTAAAAGTTTTAATATCACTTAATGAATAGAAGGTTCATTAAGTGGTATTTTTTATTGGTTTGACTAAGTGAAAATATTATTGTAAAAAAATTATAGGCAATGCAATTTTTTACCGGGATGAATCGTATATATGGTGAAACCGGTTTTATGAATGAAAGAACAGAGGAAGGAGAAAAATGGTTTGTATAGTCGCGATGAATTAGAAAACATTATTAAAAAAAACGGCGACAGCGTTTACAGGCTGGCATATCTCAAAATGAAAAATAAAGACAAAGCAGATGATATTTACCAGAATGTTTTCCTGAAGCTTATAAAACAAGACAATAGAATAGAACCTGAGGAACACCTTAAAGCGTGGCTTATGAGGACAACCGTTAATTGCTGCAAAGATTACTGGAAATCATCATGGCACAGGAAAGTCAGTTATGAAGAAAAAGAACCCGATGCTGGTAACAGACAGGAAAATGGGTATCTTACAGAGCTGGTGCAGGATATGCCGGAAAAATATAGGACAGTAATTCATCTTTTTTATTATGAAGGCTACAGTATCAAAGAGATTGCCCTTATGCTTGGGAAAAAAGAGAATACAATAGCCAGTCAGTTGTCAAGAGGACGTGAACGTTTGAAAGGAATGTTATCGGAAAAGGAGGTACGGGGATATGGATTTTGAAAAAGAATACAGAATAGAACAGGACAGAATAAAACATAATATTGGCTTGGACAGGATGATTCTTGAGAAATGTGAAGAAAAAGCACCTAAAAAGAAAATCAGCCTTAGAAAAATTTATGCCCTTGCAGGACTAGTGGCAGCAGTTATTATTGTGGCAATCGGAGTTCCGTCAGCAATTACGTATGGTGAAAATATTTACAACTCATATAGCCTTGTGATTGGAAACAGAACGGTGGAGATGGAGCCTATGGAGCCGGTGTATTTTGATATTGAAAGATTCATATCAAAAGAGGATGTCCAACAAATTAAATACAAAGATCATATATCTTACTGGGTTGCGTTTGAGGATGGTAATCTTTTAGAAGATTATACAGGAATGAAGTTGCCGGAAGATAAAGATTTTGTATTTAGAGATATGATGGTAGGATTTTCTGATAAATATAATATTGTGCGGTGTACAATGACCGTCAGACAGATATCCACAGGTCAGAGCGCATTAATAAATTCACAGTTCTTTGCTAATGAGGTAAAAGACGGAGAAGAAATTGGTGATGGTCGTGAAAATGTAAAGGCGTCATTTGTATACACGCTCAGTAACGGTTCAAAAGCATATTTCATTTGGGAAGGAAAGGATGAGCCTATGGAAGGTATTATAAATACGCATGACCTTGATGAATATCAGACCGTATATTTTTGTGCTCACGGCATACAATATCAGATGTCAATCGGCAGAACCGAAAAACAGACAAAACTTGCAGTAGATATAATGGAATTATTCATTAAGTAGGACGGGAAATATGTCGATATACACTATAGATATACTTGACAGGTATATTTGGTATGAATTATATTGTGCATATAAAAAAAGGTATGAAATCTGAGGTTGGATAAAATAATCAGACCGGTTCATCTTATTATTCAAATTGCCATGATGACAGAGCTCATACCGCAAGGAGGATTGTAGATGAAAAGAGGAACAATTAAGCGTCTCGGTGCAGTTTCAATAGCAGCTGCCGTGGGCGTAACAAGTTTTGTGGGTTATGGCAGACTCACAAATGAAACACAGGCAGCAGATACTAAGACTGTTGTATTTGCCGAAGGAAAAGGAACAGGCAAGGATTTTCAGGCATCATCATGGACTTTTAATGGACAGGCTAAGAATTCAGGAAATACATATAGCCTGGTGGGCAATGAAAATGTTGCTAAGATTCTTGATAATCCATATTCGGCTGACAGAGAGTCAGTAATACGTCTTATTGATGGTGTTGTTACCAAAAAAGAGACAGATGGTAAGACTCTCGGATATGAAGATAGTTCCAGTTTTTCGGATTATCGAAGCGGAGAGGCATTTCTCAAAGAAGGAATTAAACTTGACAGTAATTCTGAATTTTCTATGAAGTTTACATTTTCGATGCCGGATGCCTGCGTTAATATTGGTCAGACAACAGAAGAAAAATTTGCAAGGGAAGTAGGCGGAGACGGCATTGCGTTTGTTATGACAACCAACTCTTCTCATGATACAAAAGCAGGAAGCGGTATCGGTTATGAAGGATTGAGTAACAGTATGGCTGTCGAGCTGGATTCTTTTTTTAATGGTGCTTACTGTGACATGGCTGCATCGGATAGCAATAATTATGCTAACTGGGGTTTTGATAACCAGTTATATTTTCATAAAGACTGTAGTTATACCGGTTTAAATAATTACAGTAACCAGAGTAATCCGTATGAAGGAACTGACGGTAAGCAATATGTTCAGTACCGTAACTATAAATTCAGTGAAAGATTTGACCATATAGGAATCACTATGGACGGTAAGGTAACCGACCATAAAGCAATCAGCTACATAAATGGCATTGACCCTACTGAAACAGTGGAAAAAAATGGACAGAAAAAATACAAGAATCTGGCGTATTTTGAAGCCTGTGCAGGTGGAAATCTGGACGAAAATACTCTTATGACTATCGCATATGTCAATCCTACAGCAACTAATAAAGAGGATACAACCTCAACATGTGCAACACGTTTTGCAGATAAGAATGTTAATGACAGATTATTTACAGTATGGGTGGACTATGATGGTACCAAGATATATGTAAGATATGCTAACGGAAATTTTGCAAGTGCGGTAAGACCGGAGAATCCACAGATAACTGAATCAATCAACTTAAGTGATAAATTTGGTAATCAGACAGTATACATGGGATTTACATCCGCAGTAGGTTCGTCAAAGGCAAATCATACAATTCATTCGTTTGAATTTACTAATGCGTATGCTCCTATTACAGGTAATGCAAAATATAAGACAGAATACTATCTGGAACAGCCGGATGGTTCCTTCCTTTTAAAGGATACAGTTATAAGTGAAGACGTGATTGCAGGAACAGAGGTTATCTCTGCCGACAGAAAGTATGATGGTTATATACATGTTACCGTAGACGAATCCAAAGAAAAAGATACGGTAAAAGCAGACGGTTCAACTGTTCTGAAGGTATATTACAAGATAAAATCTTCAGGCGATAATATAACCCCGACACCTCCATCAGGCGGAGACAACACAACCCCAACAACACCGGTGAACGGAGATAACACAACTCCAACACCTCCGTCAGATGGTGATAATTCCAACAGCGACGTAGTTGCAGGTGACAGACACGGTGCATTGTGGATTGTAATTCCGGTTGCTGTAGCAGGTGCTGCAGGTATATGTATATTTGGCAAAAGAAAAGTAAGAATATAATATTTTATTTTACAGCTGCCGGCATTTTTGCCGGTGGCTGTTTTTATATCAGGACATTTATGGTATAATTTAAGACAGCGAGGTGCAGAGGTATGCTGGATATAATAATCGTAGAAGATAACAGAGAAATCGCCATGCTGTTGTGTGATTTTTTAAGAAAAGAAAATTATACCGTGAGTGTGGCAGAAAGCGGAGAAAAAGGCCTTGAATTGTTTGAGAGATATGGTGCAAAGCTTTTTATCATAGACATAATGCTTACCGGCAAAGATGGTTTTTATGTATGTTCCAAGATAAGGGAGACAAGCAATACACATATTCTTATTGCAAGCTCCAGAACAGAGAAAGAGGACAAATTAAAAGGACTTAATATGGGTGCGGACGACTACATTGAAAAGCCATTTGATTTAGATATCCTCCTTGCCAAAATAAGAGGCATATTCAAAAGAAAATACGGAATGGAAGAAATCAAGGAAGATAATATCACGCTGAATACCGTTAATCAAAAACTTTTTGTGGACGGCAAAGAAATCCCTGTAACCGTAAAAGAATTTGAACTTTTGAAGCTCTTAATGGAAAATAAGGGCATAACCATGAAGAAAGAGTATATTTTCAATAATGTATGGGGAAGCGACAGCGAGTCGGAGCTGCAGACGCTTACCGTCCATATTAAATGGTTAAGACAAAAAATTGAGAAAGACCCATCACATCCTGTACATATAATTACGGAGTGGGGAGCAGGGTACAGATTTGAATAAATACAAGATAAGAGCTGTTATTGTAATTGCCGCAGAGATACTTCTGATAGCAATGGTTAATCTTATACTGCATAAAAAAAACGCAGAGGACAGACCTTACATGGTGGAGATAAAAAGAGCGGCAGACATAATAGAAGAGACAGGCAGAATCCCTGATATTGATGGATATACCTATGTGACGGATATCAGTAAATTTAACTCACAGGAGCAGGAGGCAGGCGATTACAAAGTTTACGAAATTAACGGTACACTTTACCGTTTCGTATATACAGTATATAAATATAATAAAATATTTATAGTATTTAATATATGTACATGTATTCTTATATTTATATCTATTAGTATATTTATATATTTTTATGCAACACTCGTAAAACCATTTAACAGGATGCAGGCACTTACAAAGGAACTGGCTAAAGGTAATTTATCAACCCCTGTAAAGGCAGAGAAAAGCAGGTATTACGGTGACTTTCTGTGGGGTATGGATATGTTAAGGGAAAAACTTGAACAGGACAAAATCCGTGAATACGAACTCCTCAAAGAGAAAAAGACATTAATTTTATCAATGACCCATGACATAAAAACCCCACTTGCGGCAATGGATTTGTATGTGAGGGCACTCTCCGATAACCTCTATGAAGAAGATAAGAAAGAAGGTATTCTTGATGGAATAAGTAAAAATCTCAAAGAAATCAATAATTACGTCAACGGAATAGCAAAAGCGTCAAAAGAAGATGCGATGGATGTTGTTGTAAATAACGGCGAATTCTATATTAAAAACGTTCTTGATGTAATAAGAAAATATTATATGGAGAAAATGTCGCTTCTTCATATTGATTTTAGTGTGGATATGCAGGAAAACTGCCTTGTGTACGGTGACGAGGACAGAACCGTGGAAGTGTTGCAGAATGTAATTGAAAATGCCGTTAAGTATGGTGACGGAGGCTATATTACAATTACAACAGGCGAAGAAGATGACTGCAGGCTTATTACCGTATGTAATTCGGGTAAAGGACCGGGTGAAGATGAGATGTTGCACATCTTTGATTCGTTTTACAGGGGAAGCAACAGCGGTAATCTTAGCGGAAGCGGTATGGGATTGTATATATGTAAGAAAATACTTCATATGATGGACGGGGAAATTTTTGCGGAAAATAAAGACGGATGCTTTAGCGTAACCGTCGTATTAAGAAAAGTGTAGCAAAAAAAGCTGCACTTTTTATTATTTAAGGATTATTTAATAATTGGTAAAGTATCATTAAGCCATAAAACAGGAAAGGATAAAAAATATGTACAGAAATATTCTTAAAAAAGATATCAAAAGAAAGAAAACAATGAATATCATTCTTTTTCTCTTTACAATATTGGCAACTGTATTTGTGGCGAGTGGTGTTAATAACGTAGTTAATGTTATGAATGGCACAGAATATTTCCTTGATAAAGCAGGCATTGGCGATTACGTTGTAATTACGCAGGGTGATGACAGTAATGTAGAGGAAATAATTAAGAAGTCGGAGAATATAGAGAGCTACAGGAGTGAAGAATGCATCTGGGCTGCAAGGGAAAATTTAAAACTGGACGGGAAACAGCCGAAGTCAAAAAACAATGCGCTTTTCATCCAGCCACTACAGGATACGGGGATTAATTTTTTCCTTAAAGATAATAAAAAACTGAATTCCGTAGAAAAAGGAACAGTATATGTTACCGCCGGGTTTCTTAAGAAAAATAACGCAAAAGAGGGAGATACTCTTACCGTTACGAAGGGTAATGTAACCCTTGAGTTAAAAATCGCAGGCGAGATTAAAGATGCTCTTTTAGGTTCTGAAATGATGGGTAATCTAAGGATGATAATAAGTGATGAGGATTACGAAACATTTAAACAGAATGTTGACAAAGACTATATGGGAAATGTGTATTACATAAATTCCGATAATGTAAAAAACGTTGAAAAAGAGCTTTCCGACGGGAATGGTATCCTTTTTGATAATGGACGAAGCCTTGTTAAAAAATGTTACATAATGGAAATGGTAGTAGCATTTGTGGAGCTTGTATTAAGCGTATGCCTGATAATAGTGTCCTTTGTACTTTTGAAATTCGTTATTACTTTTTCCATTAAGGAAGAGTTCAGGGAAATCGGGGTGATGAAGGCAATCGGTATAAAAAACAGAAAAATCCGAAGCCTTTATCTTGCAAAATATATTTTACTGGCAACAGCAGGCGGTATTATCGGACTTGGAATCAGTATTCCCTTCGGGAAAATGATGATAGCCTCAGTTTCAGAGAAAATGGTGCTTGGTAATGATGCGGGAATATGGTTAAACGTTGCAGGTATGCTGCTCGTAATACTCCTGATGACAGGTTTTGCGTACTTCTGTACAAAATCGGTTAAGAAAGCAGCTCCTCTTGACGCCTTCAGGACAGGTGAGACGGGAGAACGTTTCAGAAAGAAAAGTATCTGTCACCTGTATAAATCACATACGAAAAACTATTTTTTTATGGCATGGAACGATATTTTAAGCGCACCTAAAAGATTTGTTACAATTATATTGTCGTTTTTTATATGCTCCATACTGGTAATGGGCGTTGTACTTGTAAAAGACACAATGGAAAGCAAAAACCTGATTTCAACCTTTGGTAAAGAATCCGATGTGTATATAACCGATTCAAAATTCGTAAATTTAGAGTTTCTGTCTGATAAGGGCAGTAACATAATAGAGGAAGAATATAAAAAAATAGAAGCGGATATGGCAGAGGAAGGATATCCATGTACAGTAAGCATGGAGGTATGGTATAGGTACAATGCCGTTTTTAACGGCGAGACATATAAACTTACCTGCGAACATAATGACAGGACAAAGGCATCCGATTACAAATATATCAAAGGAACGGCACCAAAAAGTGCAGATGAAATTGCAATCACGCCTACAATATCGGAAATGACAGGAGCCAAGATAGGCGATGTTATTACTATTGATTTTGGAACGGAAAAGAAAGACTGCATGGTTGTGGGATATTTCCAGTCCATGAACCAGCTCGGACGTGTCATAAGGCTTTCAGAGGACGCTCCTGTTTCAGGTAAATATGCCAGTACAATAATGGCGTACCAGATTGATTTTAATGATAATCCCGATGACAAAGAGATTGCAAAAAGAATTGAAATGATAAAAGAAAAATATGATATCGAGGATGTATTCGATGCCGCGGGATATTGTGCGGACTGTATAGGTGTAACGGGGACAATGAATTCGGTAACAGGACTTATGCTTCTAATAACCGGAATTGTGGTTATATTGGTATCCGTGCTTATGGAACGAAGCTTCATATCGGACGAAAAAGGACAGATTGCACTCCTTTATGCAATTGGATTTACGAATTCCTTCATTGTGAGGTGGCATATTTCAAGATTTACGATAATTGCGGTTCTTTCGGAGCTTCTGGCAGCAGCACTTACGATACCGGTTACAAAACTGTGGTGTAATCCTATTTTCAAAAGCATGGGTGCAACGGATGTTAAGTATTGTTTCAAACCACTGTCCCAGTTGGTGATAATTCCATTTACGGTAATCGGAATAACTGTAGTGACGGTTCTTGTCACATCAATGTATACAAAGAAAATCAAGAGCAGAGATATAGCTAATATTGAATAGCAGGAGGAAATATTATGGATAAGATTTTAAAGGTAAAAGATTTATGTAAGACATATATAGCGGACAAAAGACAGAATAATGTATTAAGAAATATAAGTTTTGAAATAGAAAAAGGCGACATGGTTGCCATAATGGGACCTTCCGGTTCCGGAAAATCCACATTGTTATATACGGTTTCGGGGATGGATAAATCCACAAGCGGAAGTATTGTCTACAACGGCAGGGACATAACGGAAATGAAACAGGATGAACTGGCAGCAGTAAGGCTTGACGAAATGGGATTTATTTTCCAGCAGATGTACATGATGAAAAATCTCACAATCCTCGATAATATCCTGCTGCCCGCTTTTGAAAGCAGAAAGGGTAAAGAGTCAAAGGAACAGAAAGTGGAAAGAGCCAAGGCGTTAATGAAAAAATTAGCCATTTCGGAAATTGCGGATAACGATATTAACGAAGTATCGGGCGGACAGCTTCAAAGAGCCTGTATCTGCCGCAGCATGATTAATAATCCGGGAATACTTTTTGCCGATGAGCCTACAGGAGCGTTGAACCGCAGCACCTCAAGGGAAGTAATGGATGAAATAGTGAGACTTAATGACAGCGGAACAACGGTTATGATGGTAACCCACGACGCAGGGATTGCGGCAAAGTGTAAAAGAGTATTATATCTTGTTGACGGAACCATAAAAGGAGAATACATTACAGATAATAATTTAACGCAGACAGAAAGAGAAAGAAGTCTTAATAACTGGCTTATGGATTTGGGATGGTAAAAATAATGTGACATGTGTTATAATACCATTTGGTGATATACATAAGAAGGTATTATATGAATAACGGAATAGATTTCGGAAAAGACGGAATATGGAAAATATTATTTAAACTGGCACCTCCTGTAATGGCAGCACAGCTTATACAGGCGTTATATAACATGGTGGACAGTATATTTGTGGGAAGATACTCGGAGGCCGGACTTACGGCATTATCGATAATCTATCCGATACAGCTTTTAATGATAGCGGTAGCCGTGGGAACGGGCGTCGGTATCAACACTTTAATGGCACATTATCTCGGAATGGGTAAAGTAAAAGAAAAGGATGAAACGGCAGGAACAGCCACATTGCTTGCACTTGTGATGTGGGCTGTTTTTGCTACAGTCAGCTTTTTTCTTATGCCGAAATATGCGGGAATGTCAACCAAATCACCGGAGATAATTAAAGAAGTGGTTACTTATGGGAGGATAGTTTCCGTATTAAGCATAGGACTTTTTCTTGAAAGTGCATGGACAAAAGTATTGCAGTCAGAAGGTAATATGAAGCTTCCTATGATAGCCCAGATAGCAGGTGCGGTAATTAATATTATATTGGATTACCTCCTTATATTCGGAATAGGATTTTTTCCGGCACTTGGAATAGCAGGTGCGGCAGTAGCCACGGTAACGGGGCAGATAGCTGCAGCTGTAATCGTAATGACTAAGGGATTCAGAAAATCTCCCCCACTTTCAGTTTATAAAAAGTATGTCAAAAAAATCTATTATCTTGGATTCCCTAATATTTTAATGCAGTCGGCGTATACATTTTATATATTTGGGCTTAATATGATTCTAAAGGGATTTTCAGACCAGGCAGTAACGACACTGGGATTGTACTATAAATGGCAGTCGTTTTTCTTTATTCCGTTAGGGGCAATGCAGACCTGTATAGTTCCCGTCATAAGCTACAACTACGGTGCCGGTATGTATGACAGATGCAAAAAGACGTTAAAAGATGCGGTAATTTTTGGATGGACTCTTATGATTATAGGAACCCTTTGCTTTGAGATAATTCCGGGGCCGATGTTAAGGGTATTTTCAAGGGATGCAAAGGTAATTGAGATTGGAGTTAATGCCTTTCACATTATAGGTATGTCTTTTATACTCCTTGTAACGTCACTTACGTTTCCTGTATATTTTCAGGCAATCGGACAGTCTGTTAAAAGTTCGCTGCTGACGGTTTTAAGGACGGTGGTATTGTTTGTACCTTTAGGCTGGCTGTTCTCAAAGCTTGGACTTAAATATTTCTGGTGTACCTTCCCTGTGACGGAGTTTATAACTACAGCCGCAGGGTTAATAATGTTAAAAAGATTCAGAGGTAATTATGAATAACGGAGAAACAAGAAAAAAAATATATAAAATACTTGTAGGAATTGTTTTTTGCATGCTTGCAGGAGTATATATTTTTGGCATGGTCTTTCAGCTTTACATAAAAAAACATTATGGTAACGGGCTTGGGGGCTGGTGTGAATTATATAAGACAGGCTGGGAACGTGTGTACGAAGATGGTACAAGAAAGCCACTTGATTATCCTGTCAGTATAACTGAAGGGGGAAATAAAGATATTGTTGTGGAAAATGTTCTTCCGGACAATCTTCCTTATGATTCAGTATTGTCGTTGACTCTGGGGAGAAGCACAAAGATATATCTCGATGATGTTCTTGTGGGAATGTATAGAAATGATGATAATCCTTTACCGGGGTTAATGGAAAAAAACAGAATTATTTATATAGATTTGGGAAGCCAGGCCTCAGGCAAGACCATAAGAATTGTAAGAAATGCACCCAGAGACAATGTTCTTGTCTTATCAAAAGTTTTTCTGGGTAATGCCTATGGCATATATGAGGAATATCAGAAACTTTGTGGCGTCCAGATGAATGCATCTATAATTCTTGCTATATTTGCATTTGTGAGTATTGTTGTAAACCTTATTTTACATATAAAAGGAAAAAAAGATATAAGTATTTTATCCCTGAGCGTGGGGGTTCTTGCTGTTGCAAGCTGGCTCATATTTGATAATATGCTGTATCAGTACATATTCAAGATTTATTATATAGATGGAATATTAGGATATCTTGTTATAATGCTTGCACCGGCGTTTTTTGACCATTACCTTAACCGGGAACAGGAATACAGGTATAGCCGTCTTTATACGGTGTCCATAGTTGTTGTAATTCTGAATTTTATAGTATTCACAACACTTCACTTTACGGGAGTCGTAGATTTTTACAGTTCTCTTTTACCAATGAATATTGTTCTTGCAATACAGATTGCAAGCGTTGCATATACCCTTATAATGGATTTGATAAAAGGATATATAAAAAAATATAAGGTTATTGCCCAAGGTTTCCTGGGATTTGCAATATGTGCTCTTGTTGAGATTATAATGATTAACTTTGGAAATAACAGAAATACCGATGGTATGTTTATGATTATCGGCTTGTATTTTCTGCTTATAATGGCTGTTGTTAATTTCACAAAAAACAATATCAGAATACGTGAGAAGGCAGTCTATGCGCTTAAAGCCAACCAGTTAAAATCCAACTTCCTTGCCAGTATGAGCCATGAGATAAGAACTCCTATCAATGCGATAATGGGTATGAATGATATGATACTTATGAGTGACCCGGACAAAGAAATCAAGGAATATGCGAGAAATATCAGATCGGCAGGGGATACTCTTTTGTCAATTATTAATGATATTCTCGATTTTTCAAGAATAGAATCAGGTAAGATAGAGCTTGTTGAAAATACATTCAGTACCATATCAATGCTTAACGATGTTATTATGATGATAAAAGGAAAAGCGGAGAATAAAGGGCTTGAATTTATTGTGAAGGCAGATAAAGAAATGCCGTCATCTTTTAAAGCTGATGAAGTGAAAATCAGGCAGATACTTACAAATGTACTTGGCAATGCTGTAAAATATACAGAAAAAGGCAGCATAGAACTGATTATGAAAGGTTCTTATGTGGAAGATAAGTATGTTCTTAATGTAACGGTTACCGATACAGGAATAGGTATCAAGGAAGAATTTAAAGACAAGATATTTAATAAATTTGAACGTGCCGATGCTATGAGCAGTGTGGAGGGAACAGGTCTCGGACTGTCGATAACGAAAAAATATCTGGGCATTATGGGCGGAACGATTTCTTTTGACAGTAAATACGGAGAGGGTTCCGAATTTTATATATCCATACCGCTTAATGTAGAAGACGATACTCCGATTGGGGATTACAAAGAAAAACTTAATAATTATTATAAATGCAGTACCTTAGATACAGGTTATCTTGCAAAAGATGTAGATGTCCTTGTTGTTGACGATAATGAAATGAACCTGTCTGTTACGGGAGGACTGCTTAAAAAAGCAGGAATGAATATCACAACCTGCCGCAGTGGGAAAGAGATGCTTGAGATTACCGGAAATCACACTTTTGATGTGATTCTGCTTGACCATATGATGCCGGAGATGGATGGTATAGAAGCCCTTCATAGAATGAAAAATGATGACAGGACCTTATGTAAGAACGTTCCTGTAATAGCGATGACAGCCAATGCCATTAAAGGCGCAAGGGAACAGTACATCAGAGAAGGTTTTGATGATTACATCAGTAAGCCCGTAAGTTATACGGAATTGTTAACCATCATTAAAAAACATCTGCCTGACTGTAAGATAGGCAAAACAGACGACATAAAGGATGAAATTGTATTTCCTGAGGTAAATGAATTTGATTTGCACCATGCAATGTCAATTATAAATGATAAGAAAGTATTAATTTTAATGGTTAGGGACTATGGGGATTATTTAAAGAATCTTCCAAAGGTGCTTAATGACAGTCTCAATAATCTTAAAGATTATGAGATAAACATACATAGTCTTAAAAGCAGTTCAGATGCGGTGGGAGCTCTTACAGTATCAAGAATTGCGAAGCTCATTGAAGAAGCTGTACATAATAATGATACTGACAGAATTAATATATTACACCCGATACTTCTGGAGCAGATTGGTAAATGCTATGAAGAAAGCATGCTTTTTTTCATAGAAGAAGGTACGGAGGAGCCTGCTGATACTGATATCCACGCATTGCTGCCGGAAATATATGAGGCACTTGATGAATGTGATTTTGAAACGGCTTTGGCTAAAGCTAAGAATATACCTGATGATACTTCGGACAAAATATATAGTGATTATGTAAAACAACTTAAAATTTATATTGATGGCTATGAACCGGAATTATCAAAAGAAATGCTTGGTAAAATAAAAGAATATATAGGAAGAGGATAATAAATTGAGAAAAACAATTTCAGTCATTGCCACGGTTCTGTTTATAATAGGAACCTGTGGAATAATAGGTGGTCTTGCGGCAAAGGAACGTGTTCCTATAGTAATTAAGAAAACAGTTATAGAAGGTGCCGTTAATAATAATGTGATTAAGTTCCTTGAAGATAAATTAGGCAGCGTAAATGTTGACGAGGACAAAATACGGAAAAATTTTAATGATATAGAGGGACTTAACAATGTAGTTGATTATTATGTTGAAGCTGCACTTGATGCAATTTATAAGGCAGGTTTTTCTAAAATTGATATAACGGGCAGCATTGATAATAAGGCTGTCAGAAATGAAATTGCTTTAACCGCCAATACGATTGTGAATAATGTAATGAAACTTTTTAATATCAGAATTGATGATGATAAACGTCTGATTATCAGCGGTATAATAGGTCTTGGAAGCACAAAGCTTGTGCAGATAATCAATGATGCGGTTAATGAAAATATGGATATTGTGACAACACGAATCAGGGTAGAAGTTAAGCTGTACCATTTTATACTTATAAAGAATGTAAGAATTGCACTTTATGTGCTTACTGCTGTATTTCTGGCTCTTTCGATTCTGTTATCAGACAAAGAAAAAAGAATGCTGCACCTTGGCAGAAATATTACCATTGCGGGAGCAGCATCCGTTATCGTTATAATATATAATATTTTAAGAAGTAATTATAATATTAAGAAAATGATAGGCTTTAAAATACCTCTTGGCCTTAATACTTATCTTATGGCGGGAGGAATTGTTACATTGGCAGGTCTTATCATTTTAATAGCTGCCGCCATTAAGAAAAAGAATAACTAAAAGAAACATCTTGCCCAGGAAAAGAGCTTTTGAATAAGTGTTTTCCTGACTTTTCTTTTTGAGGTGTATTCGGCTTCGGTAACATTGTAAGGGTTTTCCTTTGTGCCGTCAGACAGTATATTTACTGATTGTTTCTCATATCTTTCCATATAAGATGACATCTGGGCATTAATTTCTTCACTGTCTATTACAAGCATAAGCTCGGTATCAAGGTAGGTGCTTCTTATATCCATATTAAAGGAGCCGATTATTGATATATTGTCATCTATAACAATACTCTTTCCATGGTAGGCTCTTTCTCCGCTGAATTCCCACAAATCTATGCCGGTGGCAAGAATGTCCGGCATGGAAGATTCAAGCTCGGCGGCACCTACCGGATTATCGTTGTTAGGTGCGGAATTAGTCATCAGTATAATATCGGCATCAGATGCAGCCATTTCCTCAAGAGAACGGTACATTACGTCGTTACAGATTATGTATGGGGTATGTATTTTGGCACTTTCTCTGGCATTTACAACAAGCTCCGTGAGATTAGCCCATATAACAGGGTCCTTCATTCCACAGTTGGTAGCATTACTTAATATAGTAATCTTATTGACGGGAATGGTATCTTCTTTGTAATCATGAGAAGCCATTTTGCTGTCATTATCTGAAATATAATTATTATAAGCCGTATAAATATCTTTTGAAGCGTTCTTTACACAGGTCCATCTTTTTAAATAACGGCTGTTGTGGAATATCGAACAATCCTCGTCCTGCCATATTTTTTCAGCATAGTCAATCAGCTTGTTGACAGAACTGTTTTCCTGTACGGTATCACTGTATACGAGAACATCCCAGTCGTAGTTCTGATATGCAGAATAATCGCCGAGGAAACGGTTGTATGTATTACGACCGCCAAGAATATATGTGGAATTATCTGCAATAAGGTATTTATCGTGCATTCTGGCAATGGATTTCCATGGCACAAGAGGGTTAGCTTTATTATATACTTTGACGGTTACATTTTCATGGCAGGAAAGAGCGTAAAAGTAAGGATTCCATTCCATCTGAATCCAGCTGTTAATTCCGTCCACAAGAAGATTAACCTTTACGCCACGGTCAGCGGCAGACATAAGGGCGCCAATCATTATCTGGCCCGCTTCATCTGCACGGAAATCAAAGGTCGACATGGAGATGTTTGTTTTTGCATTTTTAATCATATAAACCCTTTCAAAAAGGGCATCTGAATTATCAACAAGGATTTTGGCAGATTCACCTGCTTCGCCGTTTCCAAAAAATTCTGACCTGTCTATAAGCATATCTTCTGACACATCAGGCTGTTTTGAGTAGACAGAAAGTGTAGAAGATACTTCAAAACTCAGAAATATGAGTACGATAACAGCAAATACAATACCGGTCTTTTTTTTACTGAGTTTGTTCTTTTCATTGGATACGCCCCGTATCATTCTTATGTAGAATACAACGTAGCTGATAAAACAGAACATATTTACAAGGAAAACACCGGCTATCAGTAATCCTGAACTGAAATAGGTCAGGGAACGGGAAAAGAGCAGTATCAGAATGGCAAAATACATAAAAGTGGTGTTGAATTTACCATACCACTGGGCACCGTCCATTTTCTTGCCACGTTTGTAAAGGATAAAACCTGTAATTCCCATAAATACATCTTTTAGCAGAATGAGCATTAATAAATAGCGCATCATAACAAAACGGAATGTAAGGCTTAATACGACTGCACCCTGTGTAAGCTTGTCGGCAACAGGGTCAAGTATTTCACCAAATTCTGTTTCCATGTGGAAGTGTCGTGCTATCTTACCGTCGAGAAAATCCGTAAGACCGGATATTAAGAATATTACTGCTGCAAAATGGTAATTTCCTGCATTAAAGTATACGATAACAAAAATGAGCATAAGAAAAATTCTTATGTAGCCAAGAATATTTGGTATCGTCAGAAACTGGCCTTTGTATCTTTTAAACATAAATATAGTCCTCTTCTTCTTATGTAGTTAATTATAATCTGGTCAGTAATATTGTAACATAAGAAGTCGAAAAAAGTTATTAAATATTTAGTTTCTGTCCTTTTTTTTGCTGCTTATGACAATTGCCAGAACCATGAAAGCAAGGGCAAACATAAGCTGTATTGTGAAATTAAGAATAATTGAAGAGGTACTTGCTGCGGAGAGATTGGAAGCAGCTTCTTCATTATTCACATACCAGTATGCAGGAAAAAATCTTCCGGCTGCAATTACGCCATCCGCAAGAAACTGCCTTGGGACAAATACTCCGCATATAAATGCTGAACCCAGTCCGAATGCGTTAACAAATATATTTACCGTATTATCGTTTTTTACAAACGAACTTAAGAAGAAAGTAATTGCAAGACATATAAGGGCATATACCACGGTATTGGCTAAGCGTAAGGCACCTGCTGCTGTAAACATTGCACCTTTATATAAAATACATGACGTAATGAAATATAAAGCTATTATTCCAAACACCACAAGAAAACAACCTTTGGCCATCTGATAATTGCGGTTTGCAATACTTAATCCCGAACATAAAGTACGCTTTTCAACCTCTTTTTTGTTAAAAGAGATAAGGGCAGGAGCAATACTTGTTACAATGGCACATATCAAAACATAAGGTATATAATTGTAAAAGTAGTGTTCATCACCGTATACAGAAGTATTCCCGGTGTCAGCAATTGACACATCGGTTGAAATACTGACAGTCTTTAAAGTATTTTCGTATGCGTTTTCATCATCAATTCCCATTGAAGAAAAGGCAAGATAAGTATTAATAAAGTTTTCAACAGACATATCCATAAATTCTGCGGCAAAAGAGCCGGGAAGTTTGTAAGCAGATACATTATGGGTTGATGCAAAATCCTCAGGAATAATTAATATATAGTCGGCATCCCTGTTGTAAATTGCGTCACGGATTGAATTGATATCCTCGTTTATACCGGATTTAATATTGTGATTGTCTGATAAATACTGTATAAGATTGTCTGCCAGCATGCTGTTGCTGTGATTAAAACACACAATATCAAGTCTGGTAGATTTAAAATTTTCTATAGTGTTATTTGTATTATTTTTTGAAATGCTAATTGCTATGGAAAGAAAAATACAGGTATACATAATAATAGAACCAATGTGTTTTTTAATTACTTTCATAAATGCATTAAATACTGTCATATTTTTCCCTCCTTGTATTTATAAAGCATATTATGCAAAGAATGACTGCCATTCCTGCCATAATGGAGATTTTTTGTAAAAATATTTTATAATCATCATAAATGTTAAGTGCATACAAAGCATCAGATATAAGTGCGGAAGGATTAAGCCTGTTGAGAAGAGAAAAATGCTTCTCAATGGATTGTTTGATGCCGCCGATCATAAGTCCGCTGAGAAAACTTGAAAAAAGTGAGATGAAAAGATTAATTCCAATTCTTACATTCAGTGAAAGTTTCCTTACAGAACCGATTAAAAGACCTATACTAAGTGCAATTATTGTTCCCATAACCGATACGAGATATATAAGCCATGAATTAGCTGCCAGATTAAGTTTTAATATCTTCTGAAGATATATTATAAGCAATCCGTTGGATATGAGATGTAAAGTGAGTGTGGCAGCTGCATCACCAAGAACAAGTGTTATTCTGCTTCCGGGATACAGGTTTTTTCGCATACCTACAGATGAAAGGTCGGCTTTAAGTCCCGTTACACAGGTTGTTCCGGAAAGGGTAGCAAACATACAAGCCATGGCAATGAGGGAGTAATAGTAATCAATCATATTGTCGGTATTGCCTTTTGTAAGTTCTTTTTCCGTAACATGGCTTACTTTCGTCAAAAGTTCCTTATAGACACCGTCAAGTTTTTCGGGTGTCATAAATGCAACATGGATTACAGCCATATTTCTGATATAGGAATCAAGGAAAGATTTGATTACGGTTTCTTCTATTCCGTTTTCTCTTATTGAAAGGGAAGGATTTCCGTTATTTACGGTAATAATGCCATCTGCTTTTTTGTCGGATAGAAGTTTATCCGCCGATTCCCTGTCGGTATATGTGATATTGAAAAAAGGAACTTCTTTTCTGTCATCTGCATAAAGGTTTTCAATTACCTCTTTAAAGTAAGCGGTATCATCGGTATCATCGGCACATACTGCCACATTTATCGTACTGAAGTTTTCTGTTTGTGACGAGATTTTTGAAAATGCCATAAAGAAAAAAGTACCGAGAATCAGAGGGAAAAACATTATCCAGAAAAAAGTTTCTTTTTCACGAAAAAGTGATTTTAATTTATATTTATATGCGTGAAAAAACATAGGGTAACCTCCTTTTAATCTCTTAATTCCTTGCCTGTGATTTCAAGAAAAACATCATTAAGTGTCGGAAATTCCGAATATACCCTGCCCATATTGATATTATGTGATTTGAGAAGGTCCAGAACTCTTATGAGATTATGTTTTCCGCCACTATAAAAAATCTTTAATATATTATTGTTATATGTAATGTCATACACATGAGGAAGATTTTTAATTTCATCCATGATTTCATCCGGGAGATTAAGCAGTTCAATGTTAATGGTTTCCGTGTTTTTGATGAGCTTTTTAAGCTCGGAAGCTGTGCCAAGAGCAAGATTTTTGCCACCGTCCATAATGGCAATCCGTGAACATATCTGCTCAACTTCTTCCATATAATGGGATGTATATACAATGGTTGCACCGTTTCTGTTAAGCTCCATAATTCCTTCAAGAATTTTATTGCGGCTCTGTGGGTCAACTGCTACGGTTGGTTCATCAAGGAAAATAAGTGATGGTTTATGGGCAATGCCACAGGCAATGTTGAGTCTTCTTAAAAGACCTCCTGACAGTTTCTTTGGATAGAATTTTCTGTGGTCTTCAAGGCCTACAAAAGAAATGGCATCTTCCACATATTGTTTTCTTGTTTCTTTATCTTTAATGTAAAGTCCGCAGAAATAGTCAATATTGTCATAAACATTGAGTTCATCAAGAACGGCAACATTCTGCATTACAACACCGATTTTTGACTTGATGGAAGAATTTTTATCAATATCTTCGCCAAAAACTTCGATAATACCCTTATCATAGGAAAGAAGTCCCAGGATACAGTTAATCGTGGTTGTCTTACCGGAACCATTGGGACCTAAAAGCCCGAAAATTTCTCCTTTTTTGATATCAAGATTAAAATGGTCAAGTGCAATAAGTTCCTTGTAACGTTTAACGAGATTTTCTACATAAATAACTGAATCAGACATATTAATATCTCCTCCTTGTAAATTCTGTAATTACAATATATATTGTTTATGAAAAAATTAATAGTGATTTATAGCATACATATATATGACAATTGTCATTTTTTTCGGGATTTGTTATATTAAGTGGGAAGAGAGGTGGAAAATGGGAATTTATATTGATAAGTTTTTTCTGTTTCTGGCAGGAACGTGGCTGTTATACAATAATGTTGTAATTCCTGTGGATGTGGCATATCTGTTATCAGGAGTAATTATACTTTTTGTATCCTTTTATTTTGATACTGTCAAGAATATAACTGCAATGAATATAGTATATATATCAGAAATCATTGCGGGGCTGTTTTTCCCCAAAGCGATCTGTTTTTTACCGATAATGATATATACCGTAACATACAGTGTAAGGGGTATAAAAAAACATATAATATATGGAATAACATATATCATGCTCGCAATGAAATATGTATTTGGCAATTATCAGGACAGCAGCCGTCATATAATGTTTGTTCTGGTTTGTTTCATCTCTGCAATACTCGCGTTTAAGGAATATAATATCATAACGCAGAAAGAAGGCATAAAGAGGTTCCGTGACGATTCTACCGAAAAAAACAATCTTTTAGCCGAAAAAAACAAGATGCTGACAGTTACCATGAATAATGAAATAAGAATTGCCACACTTAGCGAAAGAAACAGAATTGCAAGAGAAATACATGACAACGTAGGTCACATGCTTAGTCGTGCCATACTGCAGTTAGGGGCAATAATGACGGTATACCGCAAAGATACAATATACGATAATCTGGTACCGATTAAATACAGTCTGGATACAGCAATGAATAATATAAGGGAAAGCGTACATGACCTTCATAAGGATGGATTTAATGTTAAAGAAACAGCGGAATCCATACTTTCAGCGCTTGGAAATTATGATGTTGATTTTATATGTGACATATCACAAAATGCAGATAAAGAAGTTAAATATGCTTTTATAACCATACTTAAAGAAGCTGTTACCAATATCGAAAAATATTGTAACGGAAATAAAGTCCGGGTAGTTATCAGTGAACTTGAAGAGTATTACCAGATGCTCATTCAGGATAATGGTGTTGTGTTAAAAGGTATGTTTCACCCGGGAGCAGGAATCGGGACAACTAATATGGAAGAACGTGTGAAGGCACTTAACGGAATAATAACATTTGGTACAAAGGACGGATTCAGAATATTTATATCCGTTCCAAAGAAAAGGCAGAATGAATATGGATAAAATTAAAACTGTAATTATAGATGATGATGAAATTGTTGTGATGTCGCTTAAAATGATAGCGGAATCATCAGGAATAGAAGTTGTGGCAACAGGACACAGTGGAGAAGACGCGGTAAGGCTTTATGAACTTCATAAACCGGATATACTTTTGTCTGATATAAGAATGAACGGAATGGACGGCACAGTTGCGGCAGCACAGATTCTTAAAAAGAATCCTGGCGCAAGAATACTTTTTCTGACAACATTTTCTGATGACGAATATATAACAAAAGCATTGAAATATGGTGTAAAGGGATATATTCTTAAACAGGATTTTGAAGGGATTGTTCCGGCAATCAAAGCTGTATATAAAGGGCAGAGTGTATTTGGCGGAGAAATTGTCGGCAGACTGCCAAATATTTCAGGGGAGAACGAATCAATGGAAAGCAAGTTCTTCGGAAAAGGAATTACGGAAAAAGAATTTGAGATAATTAAACTTGTCGCAGATGGACTTAGTAATAAAGAAATCGCGTCCAGATTATATCTGGGGGAAGGAACTGTAAGAAATTATTTCAGCAGTATCCTTGATAAGCTGGAATTAAGGGACAGAACACAGCTTGTTGTATATTATTATAAAAACTGATAGAAGGTGGCATAGGTGGCAAAATCAAAAAATTACGGAATTTTATGTATAATACTCTCGGCATTCTGTTTTGCCTGCATGAACTTATTTGTGAAGAAAGCAGGTAATCTCCCGTCTTTTGAAAAAAGCTTTTTCAGAAATATCATAGCTTTTTTCTTTGCCCTTGGAGTAATTGTTAAATCAAAGGAAAAAGTAAACATACCAAAAGATGCACTTCCTGCACTTTTTATGCGTTCGATAGGTGGTACGGTGGGTATTTTATGTAATTTTTATGCCATTGATCACCTTGTAATAGCCGACGCATCCATGCTTAACAAATTGTCTCCCTTTTTTGTACTGATTTTCTCTTATCTAATATTGAAAGAAAAAGTAAAATTATATCAGGGGATATGTATAATCGTTGCTTTTATCGGAAGCCTTTTTGTCATTAAGCCGACTGCGGACATTATCCATAATCCCGCATCACTTATGGGTATGCTTGGAGGTCTTGGTGCCGGAATAGCATATACTTTCGTAAGAATAGCAGGAAAAAAAGGCGTGAAAAGCCCGGTTATTGTTGCATTTTTTTCGGGATTTTCAAGCCTTGTCACATTGCCTCTTATGATAATGGATTTTGAGCCGATGACCGTAGCCCAGCTTATGTTTCTCATATTGGCAGGTTTTGCCGCAACGGGAGGACAGTTCGGAATTACGCTGGCGTATACCTTTGCACCGGCAAGGGAAATATCTGTATATGATTATTCACAGATTATATTTGCCACTATATTAGGAATACTTTTTCTCGGTGAACTGCCTGATAAGTATAGTTTCGTAGGCTACGGTATAATTATATCGGCTTCACTTGTAATGTTTATACTTAATAACAGAAAAACTACATCTGCTTAAAAAGATTAACCATTTCAATAGCGGAAAGGGCGCAGTCATAACCTTTGTTGCCTGCTTTGCTTCCGGCTCTTGCAATAGCCTGTTCAATATTTTCTGTTGTGATTACACCGAATAATACAGGCACGCCTGTTTCAAGCCCCACAGAAGCAGTTCCTTTTGATACTTCATTACATACATAATCGTAGTGTGTTGTATCGCCTCTTATAACCGCACCTACGCAGATAACGGCATCATATCTGCCTGATTCGGCGAATTTCTTGGCTGTAAGAGGTATTTCAAATGCACCCGGAACCCATGCCGCAGTGATGTTATTTTCATCTACTCCGTGTCTTACAAGACCGTCAACGGCACCGCCGAGCAACTTGTTTACGATGATTTCGTTAAAACGTGATGCAACAATGGCAACCTTCATTCCTTCAGGTGCTACAACTTTTCCTTCTAATAAATTGATTTCTCTCATTTTAATTTCCTCCGTTTATTTTAATATATCTTTAAATACATGACCCATTCTTATTTTTTTGGTCTGCATATAAAATTCATCATATTCCTGAGGTGGAATCTCAATAGGAACACGTTTTGTTATCTCAAGTCCCAGATCGCTGAGACCATAGACTTTATTAGGATTGTTGGTAAGAAGTCTTAAGGACTTTACGCCAAGGTCACTTAAAATCTGTGCTCCAACCCAGTATTCCCTGAGGTCAGGGGCAAATCCCAGCTTTATGTTGGCGTCTACGGTATCGTAGCCATGTTCCTGAAGCTCATAAGCCTTTAATTTATTGATAAGTCCTATGCCACGGCCTTCCTGCCGCATATAAAGGACGATGCCACGGCCTTCTTTTTCCACCATTTTCATTGCGGTATGAAGCTGTGGACCGCAGTCACATCTTAAAGAACCGAAAGCGTCACCTGTGAGACATTCGGAGTGGACACGGCAGAGTACGTCTTTTCCGTCACCGATATCACCTTTTACAAGAGCAACATGATGTTCGCCGGTAATGTCATTTACATAACCGTATATTTTGAAATGACCGTATTTATTAGGAAAATCGGCACAGGCTTCCCTTATTACATGTTTTTCGTGAATACGGCAGTAATCCTGCAAAGATTTAATTGTTATGAACTTGAGGTTGTATTTTTTAGCAAGTTCCCAAAGTTCGTGAGTTCTCATCATTGTTCCGTCGTCACGCATGATTTCACAGCATACACCGCACTGCTTGAGACCGGCCAGGCGCATAAGATCAACAGTTGCTTCAGTGTGGCCGTTTCTTACAAGAACGCCGCCTGCCCTTGATACGAGAGGAAATACATGTCCCGGTCTTCTAAGGTCCTCAGGTCTGGTGTTATCATCCACACATTTCATCATGGTGTAAGAACGCTCGGCAGCAGATATACCTGTTGTGGTATCCACATGGTCTATGGAAACGGTAAAAGCTGTCTGATGGTTATCCGTATTTTCTGCAACCATTGGCGGAAGTCCCAGTCTTGAGGCTACGTCATAGCTCATAGGTGTGCATATAAGTCCTTTTGCATGACATGCCATGAAATTAATGTTTTCCTGTGTGGCAAATTCTGCCGCACATATCATGTCACCTTCGTTTTCCCTGTCTTCGTCATCGGTAACAAGTATAATTTTTCCCGCCCTGAGGTCCTCAAGGGCTTCTTCAATTGTGTTGTATTGATTATCCATCTATGTTCCTCCTAAAAATCATATTTTCTTAAAAAATCCATTGTAATCCCACCGCCCTCTGATGGGGAGCTGTCCTTAAAATTAAGAAGCCTGTCAACATATTTTCCTATAACATCATTTTCTATGTTGATGGTATTGCCGGCTTTCTTTTTAAGAAGTGTGGTTTCCCCGCCTGTGTGGGGAATGACTGATACTTTAAAATCCGATTCGCCGACAGCGGCAACCGTAAGGCTGATTCCGTCAAGACATACGGAACCTTTTTCAACGATAAATTTCATAATGGAAGGCGCAGCGGATATTGTAACCCATACTGCATTTTCCTCTTTTTTCATTGAAAGGATAGTTCCTGTACCGTCAACGTGTCCGCTTACTATGTGACCACCGAATCTGCCATCCACTGCCATTGCCCGTTCAAGATTAACAAAGTCCCCGGATGTGGCATTTTTAAGGCTGCTTCTGCGGACTGTTTCAGCCATAATGTCTGCAGTAAAAAAATCTTTGCCGAGAGATGTTACGGTAAGGCATATTCCGTTGACTGCAATGCTGTCTCCTACATTGGTATTCCGAAGGACTTTATGCGCTTCGATTTCTATGGAACCCGAATGACCGGAGACGTGTAACTTTCTTATAATTCCTAATTCTTCAACAATTCCGGTAAACAAAAACATTACCTCCTGTATTCCAATAATATATCATCATCAAACTTTTCTACATTAATAAGTTTGAAAACAACAGCATCTTTAATATCCTCAATTCCAAGACCCTCCACAGGAGATTTGGCAAGGGCACCTCCGATTACCTTCGGTGCGATAAACACTTTGATTTCATTTACAAGGTCTGCCTGTAACATACTTTCGTTAAGTGTGCCGCCGCCTTCAAGGAGAATACTGTCAATCTTCATATCATGTAAAACATACATTAATTCTGTTAAATTAACTTTGCCTGTCTCATCCGGAACCTGTAACACAGTAATTCCCAGTGCTTCAAGAGCCGATATTCTGTTTTGAGGGGCATTGCCGCAGGCAATAATCGTCTCATATTCACCGGCAGTCTGACATATCCTGCTGTTAAGAGGAATCCTAAGCTCACTGTCACATATAATTCTTACAGGGCTTCTAAGTCCTTCAATTCTTGTGTTAAGCATAGGATCATCTGCAAGCACCGTTCCTATTCCTGCCATAATGCCACGGTATTTGTGCCGCATTTTCTGGACTTCATTTCTTGAAAACTCATTGGTTACATATCTTGAGGAGCCTGTTCTGGTGGCAATTTTGCCGTCCATTGACATGGCATATTTCATAACCACATAAGGCGTTTTCTCTGTAATGTAATGAAAAAAAATTGGATTAAGTTCATCACATTCTTCTCTCATAAAATCTTCAATAACTTCTATGCCATGGGACCTTAAAAAATCAGTCCCCTTTCCCGATACGAGAGGATTAGGGTCTCTTGAACCTATTACAACTTTGGTAATCCCGGCAGCAAGGATAGCTTCCGTGCATGGTGGCTGTTTGCCGTAGTGACAGCAGGGTTCAAGTGTTACATAAATCGTAGCACCTTTTGCATCTTCCGTAAGATTTTTAATGGCATTGCGTTCTGCATGTAAATCACCATAAATGGCATGATAGCCTTCGCCGATGATTCTGCCATCTTTTACAATAACAGCACCAACCAACGGATTGGGGCTTGTATAACCTGTTCCTTTTTTTGCAAGGCTTATAGCCCGCAGCATATAATCTCTGTCAGTCATAATTTCTCCCAAGTATATATAAAAAAATAAAACCCTGAAATTACTTTCAGGGCACAACAATCTGATAACAGTTATATTATATCTTCTCTCATCCAGACTATACTGTCGGTACCGGAATCACACCGGTTCATGCCATCGGCTCGCAGACTTTACTGCCGGTAGGGAATCACACCCTGCCCTGAAGATTATTATCTTTTTCAAAACGGATTATATACTAACATAAATTACATGTCAACGGATATGTTATCTGTACGGTAAGAAAAAGGTGTTTTGCCGTAGCTTTCTTTGAAACTTCGTATAAAATAACTGACATTCGGAAAGCCTGAGGATAACGCAACATCGGTTATGGAAATGTTAGTGGTGTCAAGCAAATTTTTGGCGTACAGAAGTCTCATATGGTTTACATATTTTGAAAATGTAATATTAAAATGCTTCTTAAAATATCTGGAAATGTATTTTTCAGACATATGAAATTCGTCAGCAAGGTCTGACAGAGTGATTTTATCAAGATAATTGTCATTAACGTATGTAATTATTTCTCTTCGCATATCAGAAGCATTAGAAATCTTTTTTACCAGAATATCAGGAATGCTGAGGATATTTGATAATATTTCTAACAAAAGAATTTTACAGTCAAGCTGGTAAAATCCTTTTTCATATTTATTGATATATATGAGCTTTTCAAGCAGGGAGATTATTTCCGCATAAATTTCACTATAAGGCAGGGAATGAGTCAGAATAACGTGGCTGCTTCTCATTGGTTTAAAAAGCATATTTTCCACATAGTCATTTGACTGGAAGGATATAAACTCCAACGGAAACAGAATCGTATAATAATCGGCATTTAAATCATTGGAACCCATATAGTGAAGCTCTCCCGGATTGACTATGAAAAAGCTTCCTCCGGTTCCCGTAAACAGTTCATTGTCAATAGTAATGTTAATCGAGCCGTTCCGTATATATATAATTTCCAGTTCGTCATGCCAGTGAATGGGAAACTGAAAAGCCGTCTGCTGGTTGAATACATGGTACTGGCTGTAGGGATAATCTTTTGTGCCGTGGTTGCGGTTCTCTTTAAGCGTAAGATACATACATACAGTCTCCTTATCTGATATAGAAATTATAGTTATATTGTTATTATAACATACTGTTAAATGGGGATAAATAGTTTCAATTACAATTACCCTGGTAAAAAAAGTTGTATTGTGAACATATTCACTAGTTTTACGCTATTTTTTAGATTCAAGTCAGTCATTCTCAGCTGTTCTCAGTCATTCTCAGTTTCTTTTCAGTCATTCTCGGTCATAGACGTTCATAAAACCCCCGAAAAAATACAAAATTTGCAATATTTTTACCATTTGCGCATAACCTATTGTAAAAGATAATTTAAATGATAATATATGTATATGAAGACGTTTTCATTTACACAGCCAACAGAAAAAATATTGTCTGGGGCGTTATTTTTTTAATGTAGTAGAAAGGAAATTAATTAAATGAAAAAAATAAGAACAAAACTGGTAAATATACTGGGTGTGGCATTACTTATGGCAATGATTACAGCAACGGGAGTGCGGGCAGCATCCACACGAGAAACAATTACATTGCGAGAGAATTATATAGAGACAAACGTAAGTATAACAAGAAGTCTTAGTTACAGCTATGTTACTGTAAAGTGTATAAGTGTATATCCAACGACTTATTACAAGGGTGAACAGTATACGAAGATAAGAACACGCCTTAGGTTCTTTGATCACACCCAATTATCAGATACTTATACTTTGGTAGAAGGAGATAAGCCAACACATGTAGCAATATATGAAGGTTATTTAGACCGAAAAAGCATGTATCTGATATTTACTGGAAACAGTGAAAAACCTGCAGAAGCAAGAGTAGAATATAATCCAAATTAATTTTTCGGAAAATGATAAAGAATAACTTAAGTTCATATTGAACATTATTTAGCGGTTTAAGAAATCTAGTAGTTGTATTTTTTAACGTTAGGATTTCTAACCCGTATTAGAAAGGCAAAGGGATATTTAAATGAAAAAGAGTAGAGTAATAATCATATCGGCTGTGACAGTAATGATTGCGGTAATTATAGTTGTAGCAATGAAATACAGAAAAAATCATAGACGGATAATAGACAATAACAAGCTTGATAATGTGTGTATTACGCAGTTTTATAAAGAATTAGGTGAGCTTATTGATGAGAAATATAATATGGAAGGAAAGTACGATAGCTTAAGCAGTTATATACTTAAAGTCAAATGTACTAAGGACACAGAGTTTGATTATCAGACCTGTACGGAATATGGACAGGTGGAAAAGATATTCAAGGGTGATGGGGAGCTCAAAGTGGGCGATAATATTGTAATGGATCGTAGGGGATATCAGCTATTTACAAAGGAAAGCGAAGTTACAGCAGGTTTTGACGCAGTCAATACCGGATTTGTAAATTTTATGAAGCCGGGAAGAGAATATTTTGTATTCATTGAAGAAAAAGTAGAAACCGAACTTTATGATTATGATGTGTATGCTATTGAGGGGTTTTCGATAGCACCTATTTTCTGTTATGAGGACGTTGATAATGTTATTGTTCCTAATAAGAGATCTGTTTCATATGAGCTTGTCAAGGATAATGAAGTATTTATGGAGACAGAGGAACTTGAAAAGGAATATTATGATTTCAAATATAGGGTAATAAGTAAATATGATGAAGAATACAGGCAAAGCCACGAGTAAGGCTGGAAAGATGTAAGGAGGGAATTATGTCCAAATCAGTTAAGATGCAGATTAAAACCATTTTAGATAAGAAGATAGCGATAATTGTGTTCGTACTGTTGACGGTAATGGTTATAATCAATTTTTTTGGTAATTTAGTGAAATATGACGGTCAGCCCGTAGACACACTTATAGATCCGATGAGGATGCTTATGCTGTCTGCTGCAGACTATGATACTGCCAGTGTGAAATTTATCTTTTTACAGTTCTATCCGGTTCTTGTAATACTTCCGGCGGCGTTCTCATACGCATCGGATAAGACAAACAGAACGGATATATATCTTATTACAAGGTTTGATAAGAAGAATTATTACATAGGTAAATTTTTAGCAGTATTTATTGTAACGTTTGTGGTGTTCTCGGTTCCGTTTATTCTCGAAGTGCTATTAAGCATGATTGGATTTCCAAGTGGGGCACATGGCAATTTTGAAAGCTCGGGATTGTATTCTGAAGTTTATATTTCAAGCATGGAAAAAATTATGTTTTTAGGGAGCTTCAAAGTATCATCTAAATTTTATGCGTTAATATCCATCCTGCTGTTTGCAATAATATCAGGAGTGTTGGCATCATTTGTGTTGGCAATATCCATATATGTCAATAAGTATAAAGTATTTTTACTTTTCCCTGTATATATACTTCTTTATGGACTTGGAGCATTGTATTCCATAATACCGGGAGCACAGACTCATACCAGCCATTTTGAATATTTTTCCCTGTTTGATTCCTCGCAGAAGAATCAGACGTGGTTCTTATTAATTGTATTAATGGTATTTGCTTCGTCTGTGGTAATTATGCTCAGACAGACAAGAAAGGATACATATTAATGAGACAGATTGGTAAAGTTGTGGCATTAGCTACATTTCTGGGATTGTTTCTTGGAATATCGTTTTTCGGACCATCAAAGGATATGCCGTTTTCACAGGTGGTAATTACTTACGCATTTCAATATTACCAGTTTGGCTATACAGATATTGTTTATATTACAACAAGAATGTTGCCATATTTATTATTTCTTTTTTTGTTTGGAACATATATATACAAACATTTCTGTACGGCAGGAGTATATGTGTTTTCAAGATGTGAGAACCGCCTGAAATGGATAGCAAAGGAAATAGCACAGTTGTTTGGATTCTGTGTATTGTTTACGGTTCTTATACCGCTTTTTGGTATGGCACTGGCGTGTATGACTAACCATGTTACGTTTGGAAAAGCTGATATATACATATATTTTTACTATGTGGCAATCTATGCGCTGTGGCTGTTTTTTGTAACATTACTGGCGAATATGCTGGCAATCAGATTTGGCGGAATGAAAGGGTTTGGACTTGTTGTTATAGGAATCTGCGTCTGCGTTGCATTGTTGTCATTGTGGGATAACAAAAAGGTATTTTCGCTGACAGTTGAGGATATGGAGGCGGCAAAGAGACATGCCATATATCTTAAATGCAATCCGATATCACACTTGTTTATATCGTGGCATTCATCATCTGATGAAATGGTTAGCCAATATATCAATATACTGGAAATTAATTTTAATCTCATGTTTTCAGTTGTAGTAATGGCAGTTTTTTCAGCAATAACGGCAATAGTTTCAATAATTTATATAAAAAAGGTTGACCTGATAATTATGTTAGGCAGGGAGGAAAATTAGGCTTATGAAATTAACAGTAGAAAATTTATGTAAAAAAATTAAAGATAGAGTTATTCTTGATAATATTAATCTTAACCTCGAAAGCGGTAATGTATATGGTTTCGTAGGGAGAAACGGTTCCGGTAAAACAATGTTATTCAGGGCTGTTTCAGGACTTATCAATATTGATTCCGGTAAAGTTATGCTTGATGAAAAAGAACTTCATAAAGATATGCAGGTTCTCCCCGATATGGGAATTATCCTTGAAAATGCAGGATTATACTCAGAATTTACCGGAAGAAAGAACTTACAGATACTTGCAGACATCAGAAAAAAAATCACTCCGGAAGAAGTGGATAAGGCAATAGAAAAGGTTGGACTTGACCCGGGTGACAAGAGAACCTACAGAAAATATTCTCTTGGAATGAAGCAGAGAATTATCCTGGCACAGGCAATAATGGAACATCCGTCAATTCTTTTTCTGGATGAACCAACGAATGCCCTTGATGAAGACGGCGTAAAAAAAATCCGCCGTATCGTTGCAGAAGAAAAAGAACGGGGAAGTATCGTTCTTCTGGCAAGCCATAATAAAGAAGATATAGAAATGCTCGCTGATAAGGTATATTATATGGTAGACGGAAGAATCAGGGATAAAGGAGTAGAAGATTAACAGAATTTTATAGCCATTTCAGCTAATTAGGTAGAAATAGTGTTATTTTTGGAAGAAAATATACAAGAATTAATCCATCCTACGATGTAAAATTGCTACAACGAGGTGATTAACAGTGGAAAAGAAAAAAACATTAACTACATTAGCAATACCTATATGTATTGAAACAATTTTATACATGATGTCCGGAATGGTTGATACACTTATGCTTTCAACTGTAGGAGACAATGCCGTTGGTGCGGTAGGAACAGCCAATACCTACATAGGAATTTTTATCATTATGTTTGGCATTATTACATCGGGAATGACTGCAGTTATGACGCAAAATATCGGAGCAGGAAGAGACGGCGTTGCGTATCAGGCAAGACAGCTCGGAATGATATTTAACGGCGTTCTTGGAATTCTGTTAGGCGGATTTCTTGCTGTATATGCCGGAAAAATACTTGATGTTATAGGAATAGCGGATAATCTTAGACAGCCTGCCAACGATTATTTAAAGATTGTGGGAGGATTTGCCGTACTAAATGCACTCATACCTGTTTTTTCGGGATATTTAAGGGCATTTGGCCACACAAAGCAAAGTCTTGCTGCTTCTGCCATAGGAAACGTGCTTAATCTTATACTTAACGCAATATTCCTTATGGTATTTAAATGGGGTGTAAAAGGTGTTGCAATAGCAACTGTTATTTCAAGAATAGTTAACCTTGCAATGCTTATTATTGTTTCAGGAGCAAAAATAAAAGCAAAGCAGAATCCTGAGAGATTAAGAATCCGTGAAATATTTGTACAGATTATAAAAATAGGAATTCCATCTGCACTTGAAACTGTTTTATATAATGTAGCAATGACTCTTGTTACAAAATTTCTTAACCAGATGGACCCTGACGGACTTAATACAACGGCAAGGTCATATACAAGTCAGATTACCAATTTTTCGTATTGCATAGGAGCTGCACTTGCACAGGCTAATGCGATAATGACAGGCTGGCGTATCGGGGAAAAAGATTATGACGCTTGCGACAGACAGACGAGGAAAGCTGCAATATTCGGTGTTATATGCGCAGTATCACTTGAAACAATATTTGCATTGGCAGGTGGTGCGATTATGACGCTTTTTTCAAAAGATCCCGAAATGATTTCCCTTGTAAAAAAATTACTTACAATAGATATTATACTTGAGATAGGCAGAGTTACCAACCTGGTGTACGGAAATGCATTAAAGACAAGCGGAGACGCTGTTTTTCCTGCTGTGATAGCTGCAGTATTTATGTATGTGTGTGCGGTAGGCGGAACTTATTTCTTCGGAATACATATGGGATTATGTGCAATAGGTGCATATATAGGCCTTGCCATGGATGAATGTGTAAGGGCAATAGGTATGTATTTTAGATGGAAGAGTGGAAAATGGAGAAAGATGTCATTAGTTACAAAACAAGCGGGGTAATAATATGGAAAAAATGAGTGTCAACGGAAAAGATTATGAGATTCTTAAATTACTGGGACACGGAAAAGGCGGCTATTCATACCTCGCCACAGACGGAAGCCGGAATTATGTCCTTAAACAGATTCATCATGAACCATGCTCTTATTATACTTTCGGTAACAAAATAGAAGCCGAGAAAAATGATTACGGCCGCCTTGCCGTAACAGGAATTGCCATACCAAAGATGATAGAGATTGATGAAAAAAACGAGCGCATATTAAAAGAATACATAGATGGTCCTACGATTTATGAGCTTGTCCTGAATGACAGGATGGAGGAAAAATATTTTTCACAGATAAAAGAAATGTGCGGTAAGTTATACCCTCTTAATCTTAATATTGATTATTTTCCTACAAATTTTGTTGTACAGAACGGAAAAATCTATTATATTGATTATGAATGTAATAACTATATGGAAGAATGGAATTTTGAAAACTGGGGAATAAAATACTGGTCAAAAACACCGGAGTTTTTGAAATACATTGAGGATCACAAATGATTATTTTTCTTACGAGCAGTCCCGGAGGGCACACATGGGAGCAGCCGGTAAAGCCGGTACCTCTTGATAGAAGCAATGGTTTCATTGATAATTTAAGAAAATTCTGGAAAAAGGACGCCAGAGTGCTTTTTATTGCGTCAGACCCGGATAATTACGATAACAATGACCTTATGGCTGATATTTTTAGCAGGAACATACCTATGAGCGGACTTGGACTTTCGGGGATAGATGTTTGTGACAACCGTAAAGCAGATATAGACAAGGACACTCTGAACCGGTATGATTTTATAATTTTGTCCGGCGGACACGTTCCTACGGAAAATGCTTTTATTAAGAAAATCGGTTTAAAGCAGGTGTTAGAAGATTACCGGGGAATTTTAATGACGATAAGTGCCGGAACAATGAACTGTGCCGGCGAGGTATATGCAATGCCTGAACTTGAGGGCGAGAGTGTGGATGTAAATTATAAGCGGTATCTTGAAGGCCTTTCGCTTACGGATATACAGGTGATTCCTCATTATCAGTATTTAAAGGAACGAAGCATTGACGGCAGCAGAATGATAGATGACATTGCAGCCGGTGACAGTTTTGGAAAAAAATACTATATGTTAAACGACGGAAGTTATATAATGATAAAAGACGGCGTTACCACTCTCTATGGAGAAGCCTATACTTTAAGTGACGGAGTGATAACAAAAATCTGTGATAATGACAGCTGTATAATTATATGAAACGAGGAAACTAGAGTGACAGACAGAAATATTTTTATGGAAACCCTTCATGAAGTTGCGGAGATTGTAAGAACATCAGCGGAAGCAATGAGCAGGGACGAGATATTATTTTACTTTAAAGATATGGATTTGACAAAAGAGCAGGAAAATATGGTAATAGAATACCTGCTCACGCCACATGACGAAGAAGCTGCGGAAGAACCTGAAGAGCCACAGGCAGTGGAGCCTTCCAAGGCTGAACCACAGGAGCTTACAGATTCCAGAGTTTTCCAGATGTATATGGAGGATATTGAGAGACTTCCTTCTTATACGGAAGATGAAATCAGGATGTCATATATTAATCTTTTGTCAGGCAAAGAAGATGCAATAGATAAAATCACGGCCTTCTGGTATGGCAGAATAGTTGAAATGGCAAAAAATATGTTTAACGGAGCCGTTAATTTTGAAGATGTTGTGCAGGAGGGCAATGTAGCTTTATTTGTAAAGCTTAAAGAACTTCTCGGAACAAAGCAGGCGGTGGACGTTGAGGAAGAATTATCGGACAGCATATCATTAGCCATGAAATCATATATTTCCGAAATTACGGGAGAAGAGGACGGCGAGGAAACTATAGCCGGCAAAGCCAACCTTGTAAATGAAGCCGTAAAATATCTTGAAGAACATAACGGCACAACCCCTGATAAAAATGAAATAGCTGAATTCACCCACCTTACAATGGAAGAATTATCAGACATTATGGACATTATGAAAAAGGCCGAAAAGAAGGGAAAATAACATTGAAACTTTATCTTGCACCTATGGAGGCTCTCACAGGATATATATTCAGAAATGTGTATAACAGATATTTTGGAGACGCTGACAGATATTTTACACCGTTTATTGCAAGCAGAAAACTTAACAGCAAAGAAAAAAATGATGTATTGCCTGAACACAATCAGAATATGGACGTAATTCCTCAGATTCTTACAAATAAATCTGAGGAATTTTGCTACATTGCGTCAAGACTTAAAGAGTATTACGGTTATGAGGAGGTTAATCTTAATCTGGGGTGTCCTTCGGGAACCGTTGTGGCAAAAAACAGGGGTTCGGGTTTTCTTGCCGTACCGGACGAGCTTAACCGCTTTTTTGAAGAGGTCTTTAGCAGGACGGACGTAAGGATATCGGTAAAGACCAGGACTGGCGTAGAGAATAACGAAAACTGGGAAAATATTTTAAAAATATATAATGATTACCCTATTTCAGAGTTAATTATTCATCCACGCTGCCGCAAGGATGGGTACGGCGGAAAGCCGAATCTTGAGGATTTTAAGAAAGCTGTTTTGATAAGCCGTCATTCTCTGTGCTACAACGGAGACATTAACAGCGTCGAAGATTATAATGCGATTACAAAGGAATTTCCTACAGTTGATAAAATAATGTGCGGCAGGGGAATCCTTATGAACCCGGGACTTTTTTCGGAAATCAAAGGCAGCAGGAAAGCATCTCCTGAGACTTTATATAATTTTGCCAACGACCTTTACAAGGGCTACAAGGAGATAATGTCAGGGGACAGAAATGTACTTTTCAAACTGAAGGAGTTCTGGATATATTTTTCAAAAAACTTTGAAGAGCCTGACAAAGTGTTGAAAATGGTCCGCAAAGCCGACACCTGTATCCAGTACGAAGTGGCGGTGGGGAGGATTTTTGGGATTTGATATTAAAAATAATGGAATAAAGTAATGTTGAAGGAGTTTTAATTATGGAATTAGTATATGATTATGTATCAGAAGAGAGAAAAGAGGAAGTAAAGAAAATGGGGATACTGACTCCATATGGCGGTTTATTTGAGCCAAGGTTAAAATTTGGAAACCTTGAGTATGTTAAAAGCAAGGATGAGTATTATTTGTTTAGACGTATAATTCCCAGGGTGGAGTATTCAGAATATGAAAATGATGGAATAAGATATTTATTTATATGTGGGGAAAAGTATTATTATGTAGAGATTCCTACCAAGGATATTGTAATAAAAAATGAAACAATGGACGGATATTTTTATGTATATAAAAATGTAAATATTTCAGAAATTAAAGAACTGACGGATGAAGAAATAGCCGTGCTTGTAGATGCATTAAGTATGGAGTTAAAGCAGGGAACTTTATATAATAAGGACCTTAAAGTTTACTGCACAATATATTACAATAATAAATTAATGCTGAAGGAGTTTTAAAGTGAAATTTGAATATGGAAGATTGTCAGAAAAAAGAAATGAAGAAATAGAGAATATGCAGATTATCAACCCTTTTGGAGAACTCTGGGTACCAAGATTGTCATTTAAAGGGATCAGGGTTGTGAAAAGTGAGGACGAGTATTATGTGTTCAAACATTTGATAGGAGGACCAAATTTTTACGATGCACATCCGGATGAAGCATATTATTTATTTGTATGCAAAGATAAATATTATTTTATTACACTCGGTGATGAAGATTATACTAGAGAAATTGTGAATGAATGGAAACCTCATATAGAAAATATCACTATTAAAATCAAAAAAAATAATGAATTGTCCCAGAAAGATGTTTTGGCATTAGTGGATTCTATGAAAATTGCAGAAATGGTGGGATTTGAAAATATAGAGAGTTCTATTAAGTTTAAAATTATTTATGGAAATAAAGTAATGATAAAGGAGTTTTAATTATGGAATTAGTATATGATTATGTATCAGAAGAGAGAAAAGA
>OIYG01000458.1_pt1 | contig 40406 bp, 30 predicted proteins | sample 1587861 | NCBI WGS metagenome assembly OIYG01 (sample SAMN03283272) | human gut metagenome | biome: human-associated habitat; material: feces | host: Homo sapiens | place: Peru | collected 2012
GCGGGCTTTGTAGATTCAATTGCAGGTGGGGGGGGATAAAAAAGAAGCAGTTTCCCAGAGATTGGGAAACTGCTTTTGCGATTTAGAAAGTAGCGGCTAAGCGGTCGCTTCTTTTTGTTGCTTTAGTTCTGTTCGCCTTCAGCTGCGATTACGTTGATGAAGGTGTGACCAGCGCGTTGCTTGAATTCAACAACACCGTCAACCAATGCGTAAAGAGTGTGGTCTTTACCCATGCCAACGTTTACGCCTGGGCGGTTAACAGTACCGCGTTGACGGCGGATGATGTTACCGGCTTTAGCGAATTGACCACCAAAAATTTTCACACCGAGTCGTTTGCTATGTGACTCGCGACCGTTCTTAGAACTACCTACACCTTTTTTATGTGCCATAATCTGTTAAAATTTTAGGGGTTAAGCAATAACTTCTTTAATCACTACTTTGGTGAATTGTTGGCGATGACCGTTAAGACGGCGATAGCCTTTGCGACGTTTTTTCTTGAAAACGATCACGTGTTCACCCTTTACGAGTTCTTCTGCGACCTCGCAAACTACTTTTGCACCATCAACGGTTGGTGCACCTACCTTAACAGCGCCTTCAGCGTCAACAAGAAGAACCTTGTCGAATTCCACTGTTTCACCTTTCTTGGCTTCAGCGATGTGATGAACGAACAAGTACTTGCCTGCTTCGGCTTTGAACTGCTGTCCCTGAATCTCTACAATTGCGTACATTTAATTAATTGTAAATCAAGTTAAACCATACGGCGGCCTGCGCACAATAAAGCGAGGCACTTAACAGAGCCTTTTGGAAATCGACTGCAAAGTTACTATTTTTCAACCATATAACAAATTTTTTTTCGCCGTATTTTTCAAAACAATAGCTGAAAATGGAATATGGATAATTAGAAAGCAAGGGTAAGCGTTTATATTCGCTTGAGTGTTCTATTCCTCGTTATTGAGTTTGGCTATGCCTTTCTTGATATATGACTCAATTCTCAGCAAATAACAGAACCCAATGCGACGAATATACATATTTTCACTTTTTATGATGAAAGACTTGACCATGTAGCACAGTTTTAATGAGATGCTTTTTGTGACCGACAGTTGTTGTGCGGTGTTTAATGTGTCGCAGATCAGGTGTAGAATTTTGCATGAAATCCATACAGCAGTCTCTTTGTCAAAGTTATGGCTTGTGATGAAATTATATAGTTCAAGAGAAACAGAATAATGGCAAAGCATTCTTAAATTGCTGTTCTTGTTGCAGGCTGTGAGCGATTTCTCTCTTTTAATGTAGTTGTAGTGTATGTGATTTGTGAAAAGTACACTTTTTGCTAAGCAAATGGCTTTAGTTGTCCACAGGTCGTCCTCTGAAATTCTGAACTTGAATTTGAATTGGTGTCGTTCAATGTATTCCTTCTTCCAAACGTATGCGAATACTAATGGTGTGAATACATCTTCCTTGTGTAATGCGGAGAAAGTTTCTTCTCCTGACAGCGTGATGTTGACGAGGTGGTCGGGAACCTTTCGATATTCAGTCACAGACTGGTTGAAGAGAATGTGAACACCACCAATAGCTACATCACAATCCGACTTGTGGAGTTGATTGCAGAGGCTTGCAAAGTTTGATGCCAGTATGGTGTCATCGCTATCCACAAATGCTATGATGTGTCCTTTTGCAAGTTGTAAGCCAAGGTTGCGTGCAGAAGAGACGCCTTGATTACGTGTTTGAATTATAGTTATAGTGTGGTTTTTGGGGTGATAGATACTTGAAGCCAGTATGCAAGTGTCATCGGATGAGCCATCGTCAACGACGATAGTCTCAACCTTGGCAGTTGTTATTTTGAAAATTGACTTGAGGCATCTCCGTATGGTTTTTGAGGCGTTAAAGGCTGGAACAATAATTGATATGTCAGGCCAGGATTGCTTTTTATCCGACATGGTCTACTTGGTTTTTGATGAGGGTGTAATACTCCTTTTGATTAGCTATCAGTTGCTGGTGCGTACCCTGTTCGGCAACACGGCCGTTGGCTATAACCACAATGTTGTCCGCATTCTTTATAGTACTGAGCCTATGCGCCACAATTACGACAGTTTTCCCCTTGAAGAACGACTGTAGGGCACAGAGGATGTTAACCTCGTTGGTGGTGTCTAAAGAATTGGTGGCTTCGTCAAGGAATATGTATTCTGGATTTTTGTACACAGCCCTTGCTATCAGTAGTCGCTGATTTTGTCCTGCGCTCAGTCCATGTCCATCTGCACCAATTCGTGTATTATATTTCATTGGGAGCGACATAATGTGTTCGTGAATGCATGCTATCTTGGCAGCTCTCACGACTCTGCTGGCATCTATTTCCCCGTCGGAGAGGGCTATGTTGTTTTCTATCGTGTCTGAGAACAGGAAACCGTCTTGCATCGCTACTCCGCAGTGTTTGCGCCATTCTTTAGGACTGATATGCTTTAGGGGTGTTTCACCTATCAGGATGTCACCCTCTGTGGGGTAAAAGAATGATAACATTAGCTTCAATATAGTGGTTTTACCACTACCGCTCATACCCACAATTGCGGTCACCTTTCCTTGTGGAACGGTGAAGCTTACATCGTTTAGCACTTTTGATGACCTTGGGCCATCGTACTGAAACGACACATGGTCTAAACGTATGTAGCCGCCACTGGCGTTCCCTTGTCGAATGTGGCTAAACAGTTTTTCTTCTTCGGTTACTGAACTGATTTCTCCCATTCTCTCCATGCTGATTTTCGCATCTTGAAGTGAGCGTAGAAACGACACAAACTGGTGTAATGGCGCGTTGAGTTGCCCGATGATATACTGTATCGCAACGAGTTCCCCAACAGTGATGTTTCCGTCCACTACTCCCTTTGCCGCCAAAAACACGATAATGAGGTTTTTGGCCTGATCTATCATAGCCGCCCCTGTGGACTGGGTGTTCTGTAGGCGTAGGCCATATCGCTTCAACTTGAAAATTTGGTTTTGCAGACGTTCCCATTCCCAGCGTTTCTTCCGCTCGCAAGAATTGAGTTTTATCTCTTGCATACCGTTCACAAGTTGAATCAAGTTGCTCTCGTTGCCTGCAAGCAATTGAAACATTGTGTAGTCAAGCCGCTTCTGCTTTTTCAGAAAAATGGTGACCCATCCCACATAAAGTGCGCTTCCCAATAAGAATATGATTAAAATGGTTAGAGAAAAATTCAGCATCATGGCACCATATATAGCGAATGTCGCCACCGACAGCAGCAGACTGAGTAGGGTTTCAGTCAGAAACTCCTCTATTCGGCTGAAATCCTTGATGCGCTGTATAATGTCGCCAATGTGTTTGGTGTCAAAAAAGGTTATCGGCAAAGCCATTAGGCGACCGAGAAAGCCTGAAATCAGCTCAATACTGATGCCTGTGGTGAGGCTTAGCATTAGCCGGCTTCGTATTACGTTGTTCACAAGTAGCCCAATGAGAAGAGCTAATTCTGCTACCAGAATTAGGGAAATGTAACCTAAGTCTGAGTTTTTAATACCTGTGTCGACGATTTCTTTGGTTAGGTAGGGGAATATTACCGAAACCGCACAGCCGATGAGCATTGTAAGTGTTATGATTGCCATTCTTGACCTGAATGGACGCAGATGCTTCAATAGGGCTGAAATTTGTGTACTTGCACCACTGTGCTTCTCCTTTGTCGACGAATAGAACTTTGCTGTGGGCGAGAGCAGTAGTGCTGCGCCCATTTTCTCTGCTACGTTAGTGCCGCTAAGCTGTAGCCAGCATTTCTGAAAATCAGTTTTTTTGTATTTGAGAATGCCGATAGCAGGATCCATTACTGTCACGATGTCGTTTCTGATTTTGGCTACCACTACGAAATGCCGCTGGTTCCAGTGTATAATGCATGGTAAATGTGCATCTTTGCACAGTTGCTCCCATGTGAGTTTCACACCAATCGTATTAAGGCCTAAAGCCTCTGCGGCATCGGCAATGCCAAGCATCGACACACCGTTTCTCGTGATGTGGCAAAGATTGCGGATGTGTAGTAATTCAATTTCCTTGCCATAGTGTTGGCAAATGGATTGCAGGCAGGCGGCTCCGCAGTCCATCATATCTCGCTGTGCACAGAATTTTACTTTCATAGGTTGTGAAGTTTTTTCCATTTTTCCACATTGAAGCAAGGGCAACACTTGTTCGCTATTTGGCTGTGACCTACAATCTTTGCCATTGGATATTTTTTCTTCAGATTTTTACAGAGTGCTACCAGTGCTACGTCCTGGTTTGCTGTTAAGGTATTGGCCGGCTGTCCGTCGGCATCAAGACCTCCGACATAGCAAACTCCTATGCTATGGTGGTTGTGGCCTTCGCAGTGTGCTCCTTGCAGATTCTCGCTTCTGCCAGCTTCTATATCCCCATTGATTTTGATAATCCAGTGGTAGCCCACATCATCAAATCCTCTTTGCAGATGTATGAGTCTAAGGGTTTCTGTCCCTGCGTCGAAACCAAATGCGGTGGCTGAACAGTGAACGATAATGTACTTTACATGATGTAGTGGCTTCGGTGTAGTAAACGGCAGAAACCCAAAGGATGGTTGGAAACGTATGCCTCGGATTGGAAACGTTTCGTGAATGTGAGAAATTACTTTTTTATTCACCAAAGTGGGTAGAAATCGCAAAATGTGCGCTTTTAGGTTTGTCTTCAGTTGCTCAGTTTTTTTTATAAGGGCTTCTTCAAAAAAAATTGGGCGTGGTAAAACATAAGTTAGTGTAAGTACTTCAATCTCTGTTAGTTGGAATATAGGCTTTCCAAAATAATGGAATGAGGCATCGGCTACGCCGAACACGTCTCTGCCCATTTCCGTCATGTTCAAGTAGGTTTCCAAGATGTCGTGCTTGGAAAGGTTGTAAACATTTTCTGCTATTAGAGAGGTGACAATTTCTTTGATTTTTCTATGTATTGATAGCTCGCTGGGAAAGAAGGCGTTTCGCATAAGCTGTTGGGTGATGGTGCTACCGCCACCATGTGGCAAGCGACCACACATTAGCGACTGCACTATCAGTCCTAAAGCATAGGGACAAACGCCCTTATGGAGCATGTAAGCAGGATCTTCTGTACAAATGACTGCTGATTTGACTAGCAGGGGAATGTCCTCATATCGGATATTGCTTTTGCTGAAGTGATGCTGCTTTTCAAGGGCTTGTAGTATGCAACCCTTAAGAAGTGGGCCAAAATCAGTGACACTTGTTTTTCTGTAGAATCCTTCTGTAGCATAGCTGATTTTCGGGTGTACGCTTTGTTTATTGCCATTGTAGTATGCTAATACCTTTAATCCATTGGGCATACTTTCGGCTATCTCATGTCTGTTGGGCATTTGTTCGGGTAGAAGACTTATAATGTCGGCAGCAGACAGGAAGGTTTTAAAGAACAGCTCTTGATTGGTGCGTTGGAGATGCATTGTTCCTATATCAGGTATGGAAATGGTGAACTGAAACGTTTTTCTGTTCTTGATTTTAGCCTCAAAGGTCGCCTGGTTGAGAATCTGACGTTTTTCTAATGTTTTCGTAATCATTATGCCATTGACTGAACAACGCAGAACCATCTGCTTTGATTGCATTGAATAATAGAGGCTTTTAATCTGGATAGTGCTGATGTGTGTTTTTGTTGCGCAAATCGTCAATTCCACATCATACAGCTTACTGGCGGTACAGTCAGCAATGCTGATAAGGGAATCAAAACGTCTAAGGAAGAGGTTGAGGATTTTACTGTATGTGTAGCGGAGTATTCTCATCGCTTGTGGCTGGCAGTCTTTGAAAGTTCTATTTTTGATGCAATAGCAAATGCTGATGATGAAAATCTACTGTTTTCTCCACGAGGATGGCTTAAGTGGAACAGAGGCGTATCGCTTCGGAAAATGGGGGCACCGCTTTGATAAAAGCGGATATATCGGTCGTAGTCGTCATCCCCCCAACCATAATAATTTTCATTTTCCCCTCCTAAGTTAAAGAATGCATCCTTGTTCATAATCACTGCGCCACCTGTGAGACGTTGTGGTTGAAGCCTTTTCATCAGGTAGCTGTATGTGTCAAGAATGTTGAAGTCAGAACTTTGCATATAGCAGTCAGCAATCACCTCTGACGTGTCAAGGCAAATGCCGTTGTATGGAAGTGCCATTAATGCATTTCTGTTTTGTAGCACATTGATACATTCTATTATAGAAGTGGAATAGGCAATGGTGTCGGTGTCCCAAATGCCCACATTAGGGGTGGACACCTGCTCTAACATTTGATTGAAGTGTCTTGTTTTGTGTAGCACGTTGTCTTTGTCAATCACAAATTCGTATTTGACGCTATGTGGAAGCAGTAATTGTGTGATATGACGGTTTACGCAGTCGGCTTCCCTCACGTAGATATTCATGCAGTTTAGTGAGGTGAGCGACTTCACTACCATTGCTAGATTATAGAGTCTTCTGATGGAGTCGGCTCTGAACAGTATTAATATGGTGGTTTCGTTACCTCTTCGTGTATCCATATCTAAAGCGGTCTGTTTTCATCAGTAGTCCTGTTAATTTCAGCCCTGCTACTCCATTCCATAGACTAGAATGGTTTTTCAGGTAGTTTGTATCACGCAGGTGCTGTATTTCGTTTGATGAATTAATGATACTTTCTATCTCACAGGAAAATTCTCCTATATGGTTTTTAATTTGAGGGAAGTTCCTTGCCATACAGTAGATGCCGCAGACACCTTCTCCCCAATACACGTTACCATTAACCCCATCGAGCAGTGATTGTTCAGAAATAGAATGTTCCAAGGTGCTTAAGTGGGTGTCAATTTCTGCATTTCCTTCAATGGAGTGGCTTAGACGTGATAGCGCTATCCAGTAAAGTAGGCGGTTTCCCGCTATGTAGGGGTACACTTCCACTATTTTTGGGATTAATGCCTTTATCTTATTCTTCCATATTGTTTTGTCAGGGAGTGACGACAGCACACTTGACAGGGTGTAAACAAAAAGTGACGGAAAATGCAACATTGAATATCTGTAGTCAACATCAGCCGACTCTAAAAATCTTTGTGTAAAAATCTCTGTCAGTGCGGATGTATGCTGAGAAAGGATAGTGCGTAGTACATTAGGCATTGCCTGGTCATACTTTAAGCGATGGCAAAAATATATAATTGAGCCATATAGCGCAGATGTGGGTATATTGGAGTGGTATGCCGTCTGTTGATACACCTTTGCGTCAATTTCGTTCAGTATGCCACTTAGCTGTTTTCCGTGTTTTTTTAGGAATAGCAAATTAATTGCTATTCCTACGCCCGTAATTCCTTGTTCGATACTGAGATCAGAGGATATTCTTCCTAACCCTTGAATGCTTTTTCGGAAGAAGTCACTATCTGTGATTTGCTGACTTAGCCATAGGGATATACCTAACCCAGTACTCCCATAGAGCAGTCCTGGAAGTAAAGAAGCATCTTGGTATAATTCAGCTAAAACTGTATTATTTTCTAAGCAATACATGCTATAAAACATGAAAATGAACCTGAAGGTGTGAGATGTTTTATCGTTGTTCTGTTCGTTGCTTATAGGTGCTGTCGCTGTCGTCGCGTTCAAACGATGTTTTTATGTTGTTGAAGGTGTAGGAAATGGAAATGTTCACACTTCTTCCGTCGCGGTCGTGTTTTACGTATTTCACCACGTTGTTCGATAAGGTTCTTAATGTGGTGGGGCTCACCATTCTGTTAAACAGGTCTTGCCCAGTAATCGATACTTTCAGACTTTTTTTAAGGAAAGAGGTGGATATACCCACATTCACGCCTAAAGTGTGTCCGAAGCGTTGGTTGGCATAACGGTAAGGAGTGCGGTACCAGCTATAGGTGAAAAGGTTGTATTTTCCGGCAATCGTATATCTTGCATTGAGCGAGAGCATCCACGACAGTTGGTTTTGGGTGTTCATACTTCCGAGTGCAGAATATTTATGGCTGGAATATACGAGGAGCGACGACGCATACACATTGTATTTGCGTTGCCAGATACTGTAGGTAATATCAAAACTAAGATTTCTGTTTTTGCCACTATTTTCAGGACGGGTGAGAATTGCGTTTTTTACACCATCGTATTGTGAATAAGTGTCGATTACAGGATTGTTGTTCCAGTTGAACTCCAATCTGGTGGAAAAATCTTTCCATGAGCCGAAGTTCAACGACAGTTCGTTTGATTTAGAGTAGCCCAAGTTTGGGTTGCCCACATAATAGTTCAACGAGTCGGAAAATTCTATATTTGGATTAAGCTGATAGTATTGTGGAGCGTAGTCGTAGCGTCGATAGCCAAGCGAAAGGTTCTTGTCTTTCACTCTCCAGCTGATGGAAGCCGATGGTTTAAGGATGTGGTAGTGTTTGTCGAATGGCGCAATTCCTGCCATCTCGCTTTTGAGGTAGTCGTAGGTGTACGCCAATCCTCCGCTCAAGGTCACTTTTTTTATGTCGTGGGAATATGAGGCATACCCAGAAACCACCGTGCTTGTCACATCCACAAGGCTTTCTGCACCATTTGTGACGTAGCTATTGCTGTTGGAGGAATGTACGCCCGTATATCCTGCCGACAGGGATCCATTGCTTCCTATCTTTTGTGTGAGTTCGGCATACGATAGCCATGCTTTGTAGTGTGTGGGGTTGGATATCTTTGTGGAACTGTTGGAGAAAATGTCGTGGCTTTTGCGTTGAATGTCGCTATATGACGAGCGTATGGAGAATGTAGTGTTGTTGACATCAAGATAATAGCCAATGCCAGCGTTGTGGGAGTGGTTGTTGGCGTTTTGCCACTCTGTGTACGATTTGAGTTGGTACTCTGGCAGGAGTGTCTCAATCGCCGTGGCAGTGCGTGTCTTGCTATGCTCAAAACTGCCAGAATACTGTGCCTGTAGTCGTGAACTCTTGTTGATGTCGTAGCTTATGCCTGCAAACACGCTCACATCGTTGCTACGGTAGCGGTTCTTTTCTCTTGAATGGTATTCTTCCGATGGTCCTGATGCGGCAGAGTATGGGTCGGTGACCACGGTGCTTGATTTGCTTGACGGATTGCTGCCACCATGGCTGTAGTCCACCGCAAGCGTTCCCGACACCTTGTTGAATCTAAAGTCGGAGTTCAGTGCAACTCCTGCGCCAGCATTGTGGCTACGTTGCGTGTAGTCGGCACTTGGCGAGATCGATACATAGTCGCTGAGGTGTTTTTTCATCTTAATGCGCACCACACTTGTTGTGCCTGGAGGATACTCACCGCCTGGCTCTCTAATAATCTCTATTGAGGATATGTCGCTCGACAGAATGCTTTTTAGTTCCTTTTGTGAGGTGATGCGGCGGTTGTCAATATAAATCAGTGGCACACCACGCCCTGGCACGGAAATCACACCATTCGTTTTCATGAGTCCCGGTGTCCACTCCAGTGTTTCCAGACCAGTATGGAACTGTCCTAAATAGCCGTCTGCTACATTCAGATATTTCGTGTTTGCACCATTGGTTATCATGGTGGTAGTGGCTGTTACCACTACTTCGTCGAGACTCACTGTAGTATCGCGCTTGAGGGTGAATTTTAAAATAGAGTCAGTCTGGTTGTAGTCCTGCGTTAAGGTCTGATAGTTGCGCGCTTCCAACTTGAGCCTGTTGAATGGCACGTTGGGTAAAACGAATGCCATATCTGTAAACGATTGGCTTGCCACCATAGTGGTATCTTGAAAGAGAGTGACCTTTGTTGGGATTTTTTTCACACCGTTGGCTGTCAGTTCTACTTTTACTTGTGCGCTCAAGGCATTTGGCATTCCGAAAGCGACAAGAGCCATGAGCATTATTACGGTCTTATTGATTCTCATATATTTTGGAGATTATTTCGTTGATTTTATATTTTTCAGCAGGGCAAGGTCTTTCTTTCTCTTTCACTGAACAGCTTTCTCTTTCGTTGGGACATCCTCCGCCACAGATTGGGAGAATTTCACATTTGCTGCAAATTGGATCATCGAATGGCATATTTTTAAAGCATGATGCGCTCTCCTTCTTCAAACTGAAACTAAAATTGTTGATATTGCCGATGGCGTGTTTGTCCTCTCCTAAATGTTCCATACATTTATATATAGCACCATCTGGTCCAATAACAAAATAACCGCGTCCACGTAATGGACATGGCCCTATCAGCGATGGCACAGCCATCCTTTTGCCGTTTTTCAGTTCAAAGTCGAAATACTCCACGCAATTGATGCACTTTTCTATGCCTTTGAAGTCGGTCTTTTTGCGGATATAGTTTGATGTGATGATGATTCTGCCGCCATTGATGTGCTCGGAGAACCTGTTTTCCAAAAACCGCTTTAACTTGTGAAACTCTTCAATGTTCGCCGAGTCCACATTCATTTTCAGCACGATTTCCGCATGGCATCCGTTTAACAGCCGCCCTACATTCTCTAAAATGACACTGAATGTGCCTTCACCGTTTTTGAAAAAACGTTTGGCATCGTGCGATGCCTGAAGTCCGTCGAAAGTAATCTGTACACTCTTGATTTTGTAGCTGTCGATTTTTGCCAAAAAGGAGTCGGGCAGAATAGTGCCGTTGGTGATGATGCTGGACGAGAATGGAATAGACTCCGCATTTAGGCTGTCGCTGATTTTGGCAATAGCTTTGTGCGCAAGCATTGGTTCTCCGCCAAACCATGTGATGCTAATTGGTTTTTCCCTGTGCTTTCTCAAATATTTCAGAATGCTCTCGGCAGTGCCATCGTCAATAGACAGGGGGCGCTTGTTATCGCCTTCAAAGCAGTAGGGGCAGCGTAAGTTACATCCTAATGAGGTCGCGATCACTAAATTGACCTCACTGAAACTGAACATCTGCCCATAGTACATATATTTGTACTGCGCCAAATCCTCTTCGTCCTCAACCACGAATCCTAATTCATACAGGTCGCTGTTGTCAACACTATAGGCGGATGGCTTGATTTTTACCACTTTTCCAGTAAGGGTGTTGTATAAAACAATACTGGTGTCCTTGTGGCATGTGATATTGAATCTGGAGAATTTCAAAATGGCTGGCTTATTATCGGTAGATGATGCAAGAAAAGAATCTCGGTAATTGGTTGCGAGGTTTTGTTAGAGAGAGAAAGGTTGCCAAGAATAGCAAGATATAAACCAGCCTTTTCTGCAGGAAAAGGAAAGACTGGCTGTTGGTGGGTGCGGTATGCCGCACCCACACTTTTTTTATTTGTAGCTAAACTTGCTTTCGCAATAAAGTGGCTGGCATTTGTTGGCAGAATAGAATGGGGAACAGAAGCCTTTACCACATTGGTAGCCACCAAAAAGTTCGCTGAGTTCGTCGTCTGCAAGGAGGTTCACGTTGTCGTTCATGCCCGAGCGGAGCATTTCAATCTCCGAACTTTTAAATTTAAGTTCTTTCTTCTTATCCATAGAAAAATGGTTTTAAATGTTTGTAAAATTAATTAGTTAGCACAAATGTATGCAAAAGCCATTATTTGCGCAATTTTTTTTTATTAAAAAAGATTAAGCACAAGAGGCAGGGGTATGTCGCCAGGGTTCAGTCTTTGGAGAACTTTCTCTGGCAGTAGTGGTTTGGACAGCTCTTGTTGCCGTATTTCGGTCGGCAATAGCCTTTTCCGCAATGCAGCCCACCAAAAAGCTCGCCAAGTTCATCGTCAGTGAGAATGTTCACGTTGTCGTTCATGCCCGAGCGGAGCATTTCAATCTCTGAGTTCTTCTGTTCAAATTGTTTTTTGTCCATAGTGCTTTGTTTTAAAAAGTTAATTATAAATTATAGTTGTCGACTTATTTGTCGGCAGCAGACTGCTTGTAGTCGTCGATTACGATGAGTTTGCTGATTTCGGTGCCGCCGTATTCGGTTGCGCTCTTGTAGGTGCCGAAGTAGCGGTAGAGGCCAGGAGCGAGCTTGTTGCCAGCTTTGTCCTTCAAATCCCAAACCAGTGGGAATTGACTGGTGGTGTTGGTCCACACGAGGTTGCCAGCGGCATCGGTCACCTTCACGGTCACGGTTGGAGCCTCGTTGGTTTCGCTTTCAATGTTGAAAGTGGCCTTGTCGATAGCAGGCACTTCTTCGGTGTAAAGCGTCACCTTGCTTGCAGGGCCCACGAGGAAGTTGATGGTGTGCGTTGCCTCGTTGCCGGCAGCATCGTGCACGGTGTAGGTGAGGCGGTGCTGACCTGCAGTGATGCCGGTGAGTGGAAGGGCGATATCCATTCGCTTGCCTTTTTCGCTCAACGTGGCGTGACTCTGCACTTCACGGTAAGTTTCCTTGCCGCCATCGAGTTTCAGCGTCATGGCGTTGCCGAGTCCTACCGACATGTTGCTGATCGCCACATCGTCGGTCACGGTGATGTAGAGCGTGGAGTTGGCAGGAATGTATGCGCCTTCGGCGAAGCTGCTCTCATCGTTGAAGAACATCTTTTCGATGACAGGAGCCGTGGTATCGACCACGGTCACTTCCGATGCGCTGTAAGGTGAAATCTCAATTTTATTGAACTGACCGTTCACCATGTGGGTGGAGTTGTCCTTGTGTGCATATACTGAAATCAATCCCTTTTCCCACAATGCTTCCACGTGGCGTGGCACCATCACAGAGCCTTCAAAAATGCCATTCACCACGCGGCCGCTTACCTGTGCGATGAGGTTGCGAGGGTAATATACCGAGCGAGTGGTGCTCTTGCTGTTGAAAGTGCTTGTCACATCTTTGTAGAAGCGTTCCTGGTCGTAGAGTGTGAGCACTGCGTCGCCGTTGAATGAGGCGTCGATGCCACCTTCCAACTTATTCACTTGCGCCTTCACCTTCAGCATTTGCAGCGGACGAATCTTGGCTGTGGATTTATCGTTGAGCGTCACATTGTTGATTTCGGTGATTTTAAACAATGGCTTTGGATAGTTCACAGCCATTGCTGGGTCGCCCAAGAGGAAGAATTTCACCTTGTCGGGCACACTGTTGGTGCCGAAGCATTGCTTGGTCTGGAGGTAGATGTCGCCCAATCGGGGCATTTCCTTCTTTGTCTCGTAACTGAACATGGCTTGCACCCAAGCACGGTTCAGTTTGTCGTTGTTGTCGGCAAACACCGAGCGCGGTGAAGTGAACAGGGCAATGGCACCACCGTTCTTCTTGTGGAACTGCACCTCGGCAATGCCACGCTCGTCGCTGTCGTAACGAGCCACATCGCAACATGCAGTGGTGAAGATGGGCAGATGCTCATATTCGGTGGTTTGTGCCTCGGTCATGGTCCACATGTGGCGCAGTTTGGTGTAAGAGATAGAACCAGCGTGGCCGATATAGGTGTAGAAATATTGACCTTTCTTCAGAGCCTCGGTAATGTGGCGGCGAGCCTCGATGGCGGTGAGGTTGGAACTCGACACGCCAGGCTCACTTGTACTGGTGGCGTTGGGGAACAAATCCACGTATGCCTTGTCCACAAACAAGCCGGTGCCTATGTCGGTGCTGAGAATATCGTTGATGCCCGCCGCTTGGAACAAGTGCTTATTGCTGTCGCCCTCGTCGCATGAAATGAGCGCATTGTTGCGCCACACGCCATAATCGGGGTCGTTCACATAGTTGAGCAACTTATCCACATCGGAGCGTGCTTCTGCCACGTCGGCAGATGGAATGCGACCCACGCCAATTCTCAACGCCTCGTTGGTGATGTTGTAGCCTGAATTGTCGGAAAGCACGCCGAAGAAGTCGTCGGACACATAAGAGTTGTTCTCGTCGTTGCTGTTGTCGCTTTGGTAAGTGATTACGCGATTTTTCTTGGTGGTGGTGATGCCACGGTTGTCGAACGAGCCACAACCAAACATCAAGAGATACTTGAAACGCTTGGAATCGCGGTCGTAGAACATCTTGTTCATCAAGCGAATACCCATAGCATCAGGTGTGCCGCTTGAGAATTCGTTGAACACCTCATCTTGGTCAAACACATGCACGATGAAACCGTCGTTGCCACGGTGCATCTGTGCGATGCGCTCGGCTTGTGGCTTCAATTCCTTGCTGGTGATAATCACCATATTAGGAGTGGGCATACCGTGGATGTCTTGGTTTGTAACGGTCTCAAAACCGCTGATTTTATAGAGCGTGGCATTAGGGTCGAAAGCCACGTATTGCGACCATTCCTTGTTGTAGCCCGGTGTGAATGCCTTCACTGTGGTGCCATCTTCCTTGTTGAAGTCGGCATACTGGTATTCCACAGGCGAAGCCTCGTTGTCGATATTCCAAACCACAATGCTATTGTTGGGTTCGGAAATCTCGATGCGGTCGGTGTTGGTGAGTTTGTTGAAGCCCATGCGTACCTGTCCGTTCTCGGCATATTGAAAATTGTTGTAGTGCGAGAATGTGATGGTAAACCAGTCGAGGCGTGTCCATTTCACCACCAGTTCAGATGGCACATCAATATTGAATTTCAGTTTGCCCTGGTCGCTAAACACCGTTGGGGTGATGGCAGCCGCAGGGTTGGTGGAGTTGTAGTAAATCAATGCGCTCTCGCTGTAGCGGACCGATGAAGCCGACGACAGGAATTTCACCGTGTCGATGGCGTTGCCAGTCAAGACAAATGCTTGCAGATTGCCGCTATTGCTGTAGCCAGAGCCCTCGCGTGCGATACGAGTAGCCACACATGGGTTCACGGTGAAGGCGGTGCCTTCCACTCTGCCCGGCATCTTGAAGTCGAAAGTGGTGTTCTCGTTGATGCGTTCGCCCAGCAAAGCCTTGCCGGTGTAGCCCACGCTTGTTTCCTCCTTTTCGTGGTAGAAATAGTCGAGGCTGGTGCCGCGGGCGTTCTCGCCAGTTTCGGTTGGCGTCACTTTTCTCGTAGCGTCGTCGCCATCGCCCTCACAGAGGAAGTAGTAACCTGCTGTGGAGTAGGGGTTGATGGTGCGGCTGTATCTTGGTTTTGATGTGCGCGAGTCATCGAGTTTGAATTTCAACGGTCCCTTAGCGTAGAAGCAAATTTTGTTGGCATTGCGCCACACAGGCACCTTCACGAGATCGTCGGGCGCATCGCCGTTGAGCACCTCGCTTATCAGTTGTCCGCCAGAACCGTAAATTCTCACATTGCTGATATTGGAAAAACCCATGGCGCTGAGTTCCTCAGCCGTGATTTCATGCACACCGGTGTTGGTGACCTTGATTTTTACCCATTTTCCTGTTGCCAATTTAGAATTGGTGGCATAATGCGAAATGGAAAATGCCATCGCGCTCTGCGAGAGAGCGACACATGCTGTGGCAATGGCAAGAAACGATATGAAACGGAATTTACGCATATATGTGGATATTAGTTTGCTCTTATTCATTTATATTTTAATTTAACTCATTTTATTCTTATCGTCAGCGAGTCTTTCTCGTTGATAGTGCCACTCAGGTGCTCGCCTATGCTGAGCCGATGGCCTTCGTTGTCGCTCCCAATCACTATCATGTCGCCCATCTTCAGCGTGAAGTATTCGCTTGCCTCTGCTATGATGTCGTCGATTTGCCGTGTGGTGATAAGGCTTGTGGATAAAGACTGGTCGTCGTTGATTCGAGTTTGCACCTTCAGTCCGCCGTCGGCATCGAGGTCGGTGATGGAAAGGGCTTTACCGAGCATAAAAGCACCGTCGAAGGCAGTGTATCGGGCATCGAGGTGGGCAAATTGCGCTTCCACCTTCGCCTCCACCACTGCGCAAGCCGATGCGCTCTGATAGTAGCGGTGAGCGAACCGTGGCGCAATGTTTTTGCCCAGACGGTCGATTCTTACCGCCAAAGCAGGGTGCAACACAAATTCGGGGGCAAAGTCGGGAATGAAGAACGGCTTGTTGCCCACAAGCATAGTGGAGTCTGCCATCAGCCGATAGCATCTGTCATTACCGTTGTCTGTTATTACTATTATTTTCACTCGCTATCAGATGTTGGGGGGAAAAGAATTATTTATTGTTCATCTCGTCCATGCGGTTGTACATCAGTGCCAAGTGCGCATAGATAGATGTGTTTTGAATCACGATGTTGGCAGGGGCTTTGATACGGTAAGGAGTGAAATTCCAAATCGCCTTCAAACCTCCGCTGATGGCTTGGTTAGCCGCATCTTGTGCGTGCTCCACCGGCACGGCAAGCACAGCAATCGACACGCCATATTCCTGCTGGCGCGCCTTCAGTTCGTCCATGTGGTAGATGGGCACACCGCAGATGCTTTTTCCTGCTATCTCGTCGTTGGTGTCGAAACCAGCCACAATGTTCAGACCGTATTGAGCCAAACCCACGTCTTGCATCAACGCTGCTCCAAGGCTACCCACGCCAATCATGAAGGCACGGTGCTTGCGCTTGAAGCCCAAGAAGTCGACCAGTTCGCGAACAAGGGAATGCACCTCGTAGCCGATGCGGGTTTTGCCCTTGATGTTGAGGAATGACAGGTCTTTGGCAATTTGTGATGCGTCCACATTGATTTCTTTTGCGATTTGGGTAGATGACACATACTCAATATTTTGATTGTCGAGCATTCTGATGTATGCGAGATACCACGGAAGTCTTCTCAAAGTGGGCTCTGGAAGTATGATTTTTTGGATATTTTTACTATCGTTCATTAATTCGTTGAGTTGTTTCTTGCATTTTCCAAACCACAAAATTAATAAAAAATCTGTATATGCTCAAAAATTACTATTTATTAATGTGTGATTTGTGTGCAATTCATTCACATGCCGAAATGCGCTGCCGTCATTGTGCCGTAACGGCAATTTTCTTCGCCTTGGTGGCCTCCTGAATGCCGTCGGTGGAAATGCGCGCGCGGTAGATGTAGATGCCGCGTTGCACACGGTTGCCGTTCATGTCGGTGAGGTTCCAGGTCACAGGGAATGATGTGCCAGAGTCGCTACGACCAGTCTGTGTGGCGGTCCACACCAGTTGTCCGAGCAGGTTGTAGATGTCGATACCCACAGTCACGGTAGCATCGGGGCGGTTGTGCTTCAAGTAGAAGTTAGCCGAGGTAGATGCAGGGTTTGCGTCGCAATACACATCGTAGAGGTCGGGCTTCATGCCACGAATCACGGTGAAATTGATGGTCTTGCTCGACGAATTGTTGAACACGTCCCACACCTTCAGCTTCAGCGTGTGTGCACCTGGGTCGAGGTCGGAAAGCTGGTAGTTGATGTTGCCAGCCGAGCCGTTCTCGTTGTCGGTGTTGATAGGTGAGAAGTATGCCGACAGGTCGTCGATGGTGGTCTTGTCGTCGATGGTGAGGGTGATGGCGTGTCCGATGCCGCTCGATGAGAGGTTGATGCCGCTCTCGTCGCTCACGCGTGCCATGAGCAGTGGAGACTCGTTCACAAGGTCGCCGTCTTTAAATTCCTCGCCATTGAGCACCATCATTTCGATGTTAGGCCCGATGGTGTCGGGCACCACGGTGTCGTCGTAGCCGTAGATGTAGAACTGGCTGTTGCTACCCATCGCCTCGCGTGAGCCACCGTTAAACATCACGCTGCTGGTCTGTGAATTGTCGTAGGCGTAGAGGTTGATGAGCGAGGGGCTATAATTGTCGAATGTGGCCAAAATTTCAGATGGCACGGTCACTTTGAACGAGAAATCGCCGTTTTTCACCGTGTCAACCTTCACAGCAAGCTTGTTGGGGCGGTCGAGGTAGGCATATTCCTCGCCACCGTCGCCATAGCCGTGGCTGAGCACCGATTGTTCGCAATCGTAGAGCGTGGCAATCACAGGACCGTTGAAGTCGACCTTATTGCCCTTACTGTCGGTCACCTTGCCAGCGAAAGTGAGGGTTTGGCGAGCCTTGAACTCAGGCTTGTTGTCCTCGCTCAACTGCTGTCCGTTGATGCTCTCAACCTTGATTTTCAGCGGAGCGAAAGCAGGGCGCATGGCAGGGTCGCCAAAGAGGAAATAGCGCATATTGTTGTCCTCTCGGCCTTCGGTAGTGGCTTTGCGGTAGTCGTTTTTGCCCCAGCGCAGAATGTCGCCCAATCGGTGAGGCATACCCTCGGCATCGCGAGCGAAAGTGTATTTTGCCACACGCTTGTGCAGTTCGCCATTTTGGGTAATATATACCAGTCGGGGAGGGCAAATCAGCGCAATGGCACCGCCCTGGCCGTTGAGAAACATCTTCTCGCCGCCCGAAAGGTTCAGCGCGTCGAATCGGGTAAATTCGCAAGTGGCTGCGTAGAGAATAGGCAGACGCTTGTAGAAAAGATTGTTGCTCACATCGGGAGAGGTAAGCAGTCCTTCGCCGGTCCAGCCGTTAGGACTTGCGTGGCCGGTGTAGTTCCACCACACCACGCCTTCGCTCAGCGAGTGGAACATCTTGGCGCGTGCATCGGGATAGGTGCGGCCAGAACCTTGACTCACGGCGTTGAACGCATCGATATACACTTTGTTGTAAATATAGTCGTTGCCACCGTTCTCCTTCGAAATGGCAGTGGTTTCCTCTGATTGCTTCATATGAATGGCTTGGTTTTCGTCGTCAGCCACATCAAGCACATTGTTTTTCCAAGAGCCATTGTTGGGCGTGGTCACATATTTGATGAGTTTGTCAACGGCTGTGCGTGCTTCGCTCACACTTTTCACAGGGAAGCGGCCCACGCTAATGTCGAGGTCGAAGCTGGCGAAATCGGTTCCAGAGTCGTCGGCAAGCACGGCAAATGGGTCGTCGCTGGTGAAAGAGGTGTTCTCATCGTTGCTTGCCTCGCTCTGCCATGTGAGCAGCATGGGGTAACTTGCCGCCTTCACGGTGCTGCTCAACTGGCGATTGTCGTAGGTGCCGTTGCCGAAAAGCAACATATATCCCAATTTGTGTCCCTTGCTGTCGGCTCCACGGTCGTAGAACATTTTATTCAGCTTGCGATACGCCATAGCGTCGGGCGTGCCGCTTGAAAACTCATTGAACACCAACTTCTGATCCACCACCAGCACACGCATCGAATCCACCGACTCGTGCATCGAGGCGATGCGTCGGGCTTGGTCGAGAAATTCGGTTGGCGAAATGATTACCATGTCGGGGGTGGCTTCACCGTGAATGTTTTGGTTGCTCACCTTGCTGTCGAAAGTGGGCGAGGGGAAAGATGCTGATGGGTTGAACGCCACATATTCACGGTTGCCACTGATGATGGGGCTAAACACCGCTTTACCATCGTGCTTTGTCACGTTCATCTCGGTGGGCAGATGTGAGGTGGTCACGTCCCACACCAGGGTTTCGTCGGTCACGCCGCTCACTTCAATTTGCGACTCGGCTTTACCATCGTGCTGCCCCCATGCCACAGTGCCGTTTTGCAGAGCGAGAGCGCGCTCATAGTTCACTGCTATGTGATTGAGGCGTGCCAGATACACCGTGCCAGAAGGGTTGTAGGTCACTGTGTACGACAGGTTCTCGCCTTTGGTGGGCACAAAACTCTTCACGGAACTGCCCAATGCATAGTGGGTGTGTGCCACATCGAGCACTGCACCAATGTTGTCGGTGCCATCACCGGGAATGTTTGTGCCGTTTTGCTGGAAAGTGAGTTTCGAGTTGCCGCCCATCGTTTTAGAGGCGAAACTGGTGAGCACATTTACATTGGTGCCGCTGATATATCCTGGGAGCGAGAATTTGAAAGTTTGCGATTTGTTGTAGCGGAAGTCCTCACCGAGCAGCAGTCGTCCGGTTTCGCCCGGATTCACCAATTCCTCCTCGTGGAAAACTCGTTCGGTGTAGGTGCTGGTGGCTGGACCGGTAGCTACATTCGATGCTTTATCCACGGCGATGTCGGTGTATTTGGCATCGTCGGTCACGAAATAGTAGCCTGCTGTGGCGTAGGGGTGCTGCACAGGTGTGAAATTCACCTTGCCGTCAACATTCTTCCATGTAGTTGGACCTTGTGCATAGAATATGATTTTGCCGCCACTTCTCACCACTGGAATTTGTGGCAAGTCGTCGGGCAGGTCTTCAGTGAGTTTCTCGGAAATGGGTGCGCCACCGAATCCGAAGATGTGGAGTTTGCTGATGTCGGAAAATCCCCATTTCTGTGCGTCGGCACTTGTGATGGCGTGCATGCCGCTTTTAGTGACCTTGATTTTCACCCATTTGCCAGTAGCCAACTTCGAGCTGTCGGCATAATGAGTTGTTGAGAAAGCGTGTGCGTTCACGCTGCTGTAAAGTGCAAAAATTGCCACGCAGGCAATGGTGGATATTTGGATATGAAGTCGATTTAAATTCATATATCTAAAATTTCGTGTTCAAATATTATTATAAATAACGCATTTCTTTTTTTATTATTGTGATGATGCCGCGAATTTTACCACCGATATGCACAAAAAAACGACTGTGCCGTAGAAATTCGCTTTCTACGACACAGTCACCACTGTTTGCTTTATTGTGTGTTTCCAAAAACTTTTCCTTCGTGTGTTTTTCCCCTTTTTAAAACTCTGCTTTGTGATTTATTGTTGTGTGTTTATATTCGGGTTAAAGTGTGTGGAAGATTATATAAAAATGAAATTCGACAAAATCACCAGAAGCGAAACCACATACACGCCTTTGCGGAATGCTTCGTCGATGCGGCGCTTTTCTGCTTCCTCACGTTCGTGGATTTGCTCCGCGGTAAGATAGTTGTTCTCAGGGTGCTCGAAATCGAGAGCCATTTGCTTGATGTTGTTGTCGCGTTTCATAATCTTTAGTTTTTTTTGATGTTGAATATCGTTTGTTTTAATCTCACGTTGCAAAGGTATTTCAAAGTGTGGGCAAGAATATTGCACACGATATAAAACTAAAGTTAAATATCGAGAGGGCACCGCAGATGCCAATTTTTTCGGATATGTGAAAAATGTTCTTAAATTTTATAACTGCTATCAATATTTATTGCTAATTTTGTAGCTTGAATTAAAATATTTTCCAGATATAGTCAGAATTATGGATACTCGGTACATTTTCGTAACTGGCGGTGTGGTATCGTCACTTGGTAAAGGAATTATCTCATCGTCGTTAGCTCGTCTGCTTCTCTCAAGAGGCTTTAGTGTTACAATCCAAAAATTTGACCCTTATATCAATATCGACCCCGGAACCTTGAATCCTTATGAGCATGGCGAATGCTATGTGACAGAGGACGGATACGAAGCCGACCTTGACTTAGGGCATTACGAACGCTTCACCAACATTCGCACATCGCGTGCAAGTAATGTGACTACCGGTCGCATCTACCAAAGGGTGATCAACAAGGAGCGTCGTGGTGATTATTTAGGAAAGACGGTGCAAGTGGTGCCTCACATCACCGATGAGATTAAAAACTCGGTGAAGCACTTGGGCAGCACCGGAAAATTCGACTTTGTGATTACCGAAATTGGCGGTACTGTGGGCGATATCGAATCGCTTCCATTTTTGGAGGCAGTGCGTCAGCTTCGATGGGAACTGGGAAGCAAATGCGTGTGCGTGCACCTCACCTATGTGCCATATATCCGTGCGGCCAAGGAATTGAAAACCAAGCCCACACAGCACTCGGTGAAGCAACTCCAGCAAGTGGGTATTCAGCCCGATGTGCTGGTGCTCCGCACCGAAAAGGATATTCCAGAGGATATGCTTCGCAAGGTGGCGCAATTCTGCAATGTGGCAGAAAACGCCGTGGTGCAAAGCGTGGACGCACCTTCAATTTACGAGGTACCGCTGATGATGCACGACCAGAAACTCGACAACATCATTCTCGAAAAGACTGGCACGCCTTACTCTGGAGAGCCCGACCTCACAGCCTGGAACCAGTATCTTGCGCACCTCAACAATGCGAAAGATGAACTCACAATCGGGCTTGTGGGCAAATATGTGGCACTGCAAGATGCATATAAGTCGATTGACGAGGCACTTTTGCAATCAGCCACCTACAACGACTACAAGGTGAACATTAAATACATCAGCTCTGAGCAACTTACCGATGGCAATGTGGCTGAAAAACTTTCCGACCTCGACGGTGTGATTGTGGCGCCGGGCTTCGGACAGCGAGGCACCGAGGGCAAATATGTGGCACTGAAATGGTGCCGTGAGCACGATATGCCCACCTTCGGTATTTGCTTGGGTATGCAGAGCATGGTGGTGGAATTTGCCCGCAATGTGCTGGGTATGGATTCTGCCAACAGTACCGAAATGGACCCCGACACACCATATAATGTGATCGACCTCATGGAGGAGCAAAAGAGCATCACCTATATGGGCGGCACCATGCGACTGGGCTGCTACGATTGCCATTTGCAGAGTGGCACGAAAGTTGCAGAAGCATACGGGTGCACCGACATCAAGGAGCGTCACCGCCATCGTTATGAATTTAACGAGAAGTTCCGTTCCCAATTCGAGGCAGCCGGCATGAAGTGTGTGGGCGAGAACCCCGAAACTCACTTGGTGGAAGTGGTGGAGGTTCCATCGCTGAAGTGGTATGTGGGCACACAATACCACCCCGAATACAGCAGCACGGTGCTGAATCCACACCCACTGTTTATGGCATTTGTGCGTGCGGTGATTAAAAACAAAAATGAGAAATAAATAATTTACTAACTAACAAATAAACATTGATTTGCAGTTACCATACTGCGGAACGATTAATTATTTAAGATGGACAAAAACACGATTATCGGCTTACTCTTGATGATGGCTGTGATTTTTGGGTTCAATATCCTCTTCGCACCAAGCGAGGAAGAGATTGCGCAGCAAAAACAGGAACAGGTTGCCAGCAATCAAGATAAGAAAGACAGCGGTGACAAACAAGTTGCCACAGATTCGCTATCAGCCAACGATTTCGCGAAACTTAAAGAAAACTTGAAGAATTACGGTGGCGACTCTGCCGTGATTAAGACCGACGACCTTCAAGTGGCTCTCGTTGACGGCAAGGTGAAAGCCTCCCTCAACATCGACGGCAAAGCGCAGACCGTGAACGACGCCGAAACCGAGGCACTCAGCCCCGCTATGGCTTCTGCTCTACGCGAACTTAACAACACCTACACCCGCAATGGAGACTTCTCTGCGATGATGACTCCACGCAACGACTCGGTGGTGATTAAGAACGACTCACTTCAACTTGTGATTTCAAGCAAGGGTGCAATGATTACTCGCGCCACCCTTCCTAACTACAAATCCACCCACAACACCTCGAACAAGGCGTTTGGCAAGTATGTTGAGGTGTTCTCACCAGGTGAAAACGAGTATGGCTTCATGCTCAACACCAGCACCCAACGCTACAACACCCAGGACTTCTATTTCGAGCCTGTGGAAAAGACCGATTCAAGCGTGCTGATGGCATTGAACTTCCCTAACGGTGCTCAATTCGGTATTCGCTACACCCTCCGCCCCGACAATTATGTGGTGCACATGGAAGTGGTGCAAAAGAATATGAACCGTGTGCTCGACAGCAGCAATCCAATGTACTTCGACTGGAAGCAGAAGATGCGTCGCCACGAAGTGGACGGTATGTTTGAAGAGCGCAACAGCACACTCTACTACAAGTTTGTGGGCGACAACGACGCCGACTACCTCACCGAAAGTTCGGAGCAGAAAGAAAACTTCACCGACGCTATGAAGTGGGTGGCTGCGAAGAACCAGTATTTCTCATCTGTGTTCATCGCTCAGAAGCAATTCAGCGGCATGACGCTCACCAGCGTGCCATTCGACAAGAAGTCGCCAGAGTTTAACGATTATCTGAAAATGCTCACCGTGCACTCAGAAATCGAATACCAAGCCGACAACGCCAACCCTGCATCATTCTTCCTGTATCTCGGTCCTAACCGCTATAAGGTGCTGAGCAACATCGACGAAATGATTAAGCAATATCCTGGTGGCGACAATCCTGAATTTAAGGACCTTCACCTCACACGCCTCATTCCACTGGGCTGGACACTCTTCCGCTGGATCAACACATGGGTGGTGATTCCTGTGTTCGACTGGTTGGGCTCATTCATTGGCAGTTACGGTATCATTATTCTGATTCTCACCATTCTCATCAAATTGGTGCTCACTCCACTCACTATCAAGAGTTACCGCTCACAGGCTGTGATGAAGATTCTTGCACCAGATGTGAAGGCTATCAACGAAAAATATCCCGACCAAGCCGATGCCATGAAGCGTCAGCAAAAGACGATGGAACTCTACCGCTCTGCCGGTGCCAGCATGTTTGGTGGCTGCTTGCCAATGTTGCTCCAGATGCCAGTGCTCATCGCCGTGTTTGCGTTCTTCCCATCATGTATCGAATTGCGCGGCCAGTCGTTCCTTTGGGCACACGACCTCTCGGCTCCTGATGCCATTGTGAGTTGGACCACCCAAATTCCACTCATCAGCAGCTACTTCGGCAACCACATTAGCCTCTTCTGCTTGTTGATGACCGCCACCAACATTCTCTACACTTATGTGTCGATGCAATCGCAGAGCCAAAACCAGAGTATGCCAGGCATGAAGTGGATGATGTATCTGATGCCTGTGTTCTTCCTGGTGTTCTTCAACCACTACGCATCTGGTTTGAGCTACTACTACTTCGTGTCGCTCCTCATCACCATCGCCACCACTTATGCAGTGCGTGCTTCGGTGAAGGAAGAAGATGTGCGTGCAAAAATGGCAGAATACAGCAAGAAGCCTAAAAAGAAAAGCGGTTGGATGGCTCGCATGGAAGAGATGCAACGCCAGCAGCAAGCCGCTATGCGCGAACAGCAAAAGCGCGGTGGTGGTAAAAAACGCCGCTAATTCATACCCGACTATCAATCTCGATTGAAATAGATGAGAGGTGACTGCTTTTTCGGCGGTCACCTCTTAATTTTTTATAAAATGGGTAGGTGGATATAACATTTTTATTACTTTTGTGTTATAATCAATATGAAAAAGCAAAACGCGATGATGAAAAAAGCAATATTCGTTCTTCTGATGGTGGCAGCCGTGCTTCCAGCAATGGCTCTCGACCTCACTTGGAGTAAATACAATCTGAACTTCTCTGTTCCAGAAGGAGGGTTTGAGTTGTTGAACACCAGCGTGCGCTATGAGCGTCAGTGGGAGGATATGCTGCTCACCGTGCACCTCTACACCAAAGACACCGACAGCAAGAAGGACATCTACCTCACCACGCTCCAGCGTAAGGCTGCCGATTTCAATATGTATGAGGTGAAGAAAACCAAAATCAAGGTGAAGAACTTCGACACCTACGCTGTGGAAGGCATTATGCCCGACGGCACGCGTGGACTGCTCGTGAATTTGGTGTCGAAGAAAAGCGAACTGGTTGTGCAAATCGTGGTCAACTACTTGTTCGGCAACCGTGAGGCTGTGGAGGAAGTGGTGAAGAGTTTTGCCGAAAATCCCGACCGCAAGCCCAACCACGAAACACGCAAACAGAAAATCCAAAAGCGCGACCAAAAAGACCCGAAGCCCACAAAAGACCAACTCAAGGAACAACAGCGCCAAGAAAAAGAGCGCCAATATCAAGAAAAGCGCCGCAAAGGCGAAATCTTCGACGCCTAATCCTCACCTCTCACACAGAAATTATATGGGGAATTGGCCACAAATTAGCACAAAATATGTGTTTTCTTTAGCCACAAATTAGCACAAATTAGCACAAATTTTTTTTTGAAGTTGGATTATGGGTGAATTCTTGTTGAAAGAGGAATGTTATAAAATAATCGGGGCGGCGATGACTGTCCACTCCGAACTGAAGAATGGTTTTCTTGAAGAAGTATATCAGCAGGCATTAGCTATTGAAATGCGGCTTCAGGGCATTCCTTTTGAGCGCGAAAAGCAGTTGGAAATCTTTTATAAGGGCATTAAACTCGACAAAAAGTATTATGCCGATTTTTATTGCTTTGACAAGATTATAGTTGAATTGAAAGCAAAATCTCAGTTAAACAACGAGCATATTGCCCAAACCCTAAATTATATGAAAGCAACCAACACCAAAGTAGCCCTTTTGCTAAACTTTGGTGAGCCCTCATTCGTATATAAACGCCTGGTTCTCTAATCATCACCCTCCTCCACTCACAATTAATAATTTGTGAAAATTTGTGCTAATTTGTGGCTAAAGTAAACCCTATATTTTGTGCTAATTTGTGGCAGAAAAATCCATGTGAATTTGTGGGGGTGGTGGACTTTTTTTGTTCAATTATCCAATAATTGTGGTTCATATAGCCACGAGGTGTAACAATTTGTGAGTTTTATTATTAATTTTGCATCCTGTGTTTAATTGGCGTGATTGGCACTTGTGGCTTTTCGCGTAGAAATTGCAAAATAAAAATGCGAAAATTTTTATTAGGTATCATCATTTTGTCGGCGATTCCAGTAATGGGGCAGGGCACAGTGTCGCTCGATTCATGTCGCCGCATGGCTATTGCCAACAATAAGGAAATTCTGCAACAGCAAATCAAAATTGAGCAGGCTGGCTACCAGCGCAAACAGGCTGAGGCGGCTTATCTGCCAAGTTTTGACTTTGAGGGTGGATATATCTACAATCAGAAGAAACTCTCGCTCGTGGATAAAGACCAGTTGCTTCCCACCAAGACTTTCAACCCCGCAACCGGATCCTACGACTTCAATCTTGTGAAGGACCCCACCACTGGTCTGCCCGTGATTCACGAAGGCTCAGTGATTCCTTCGCAGGTGGCTTTGCTCCCTAAAAGCGCACTCACCTACGATGTGCACAATGTGTTTGCCGCAGCGGTGACCATGACGCAGCCTATCTACATGGGTGGCAAAATCCGTGCGATGAACAATATCACCCACTATGCCGAAGAACTTGCACGCAATATGCACGACACCAAGGTGCAAGACGTGGTGTATAGCGTGGATGAGGCATACTGGCGCGTGGTGTCGCTCGTGGCTAAGAAAAAACTGGTGGAGAGTTATTTGAAACTGGTTCAAAACCTTGATAGCGATGTGGAGAAAATGATTAAGGAGGGTGTGGCTACCAAGGCCAACAAACTCACCGTGGACGTGAAGGTGAACGAGGCAAATGTGAATCTCACCAAGGTGGTGAACGGTTTGGAACTCTCTCGCATGGCGTTGAACCAAATTTGTGGCCAGCCCATCAATGTGCGCTTCACGCTCGCAGATGAAAACCGCGACGAGATAGGCGGAACGCTTCGCCCAACGCATTTGCAGATGGACTCGGTGTATGCCAACCGCAGCGATATTCGTTCGCTTGAAATAGCCGCTAAGATTTTCGACGAGAAAGCCAAAGTGGCAAAGAGCGAAATGATGCCACAGATTGCGGCATTTGCGGCTTACCACGGCACCAACCCTAACTCATACAACGGCTTTGAAAACAAGTTTGGCTTTGCCTTCTCGGTGGGCGCAATGGTGAAGATTCCGTTGTGGCACTGGGGCGGACTGAGCAACAAATACAAGGAGGCGCAAGCCGAGGCTCGACTGCGCAAGGTGCAAATCGACGATGCTCGCGAGAAAATCAACCTTCAGGTGAATCAGGCGAAATTCCGCTACGAGGAGGCTTGGAAAACTTTTGAAAAGACCAAATCGCACCTCGCACAAGCCGACGAGAACTTGCGTTGCGCACAACTCGGATTCCGTGAGGGCGTGACCAACCTCGACACTGTGATTGGCGCACAAACTGCTTGGGCGCAAGCCTATAGCGAAAACATCGACGCACAAATCGACATTCAACTCTGCGACGTTTACCTCTCAAAGGTGATGGGGCAGATGAAGTATTAATATATTTTTGTATCACAGCAACAATTTTTCGACGATATATGGAACAAGAAAAAAAGGAACAGACCCAGAAAGTTCAGGCTCAGGTGGAAGAAGTGGTTTCACAGTCTGTCGCTGCCGTTGAGGAAGCGAATGAGCCAGAAAAGAAATCGAAGAAGAAAAACTCGGAGCAACCCACGGCTCGCGCCGAGGTGAAGGAGCAACGCACCATTGCACGCAAGCGCGACAAGGCTTTGCTGGCTGCTCTCTTCGTGTTTACCATAGTGGTGGCTGGTATTGCGGCGCTCGGTATGCTGCTCATTCAACCGCCAAAGGACATTACCCAAGGTCAAGCCGACTGCGAGCAAGTGCGTGTGTCGGGCAAGTTGCCAGGTCGTGTGGTGCGCTTCTATGTGAAGGAGGGCGACTATGTGCACAAGGGCGATACCTTGGTGTCGATTAGCAGCAAGACGGTAGATGCTGCGCTCTACAAGGCTCAAAGCGCACAGCGTGTGGCTGCCTCCACTGCGCAAAAGGTGGAAAAAGGCACTCGCGAAGAAATAAAGAGTGGTGCCAACAGCATGGTGGAGCAAGCCAAAGCCGCACAGGAAATTGCTCACAAAACGTATCAGCGTATCGAAAATCTCTATAAAGAGGGTGTGATGACCGAGCAGAAGCGCGACGAGGCAAAGGCTGCCTACGATGCCGCTACCGCTGCCGTTGCCGCCGCACAATCGCAAGCCCGGTTGGCGCACAATGGCGCACAGCAGGAAGACAAGGCCGCCTCTCAAGGTATGGAAGATGTGGCTCGCGCTTCGGTGATGGAAGTGCAGTCGCTGCTCGAAGACCAAATTTTGGTGGCTCCATGCGATGGCGAAGTGAGCGAGATTTTCCCACATGAGGGCGAACTGGTGGCACTTGGCACTCCTATCATGACCATTTCAAAAATTCAGGATATGTGGGTGGCTTTCAGTGTGCGTGAGGAAATGCTCTCGAAGTTGCCTATGGACACCGTGCTCACGGTCACTATTCCTGCTCTCGACAATAAGGAGGCTAAAATGAAGGTGTACTACATTCACGATATGGGCTCTTATGCCGTGTGGAACGCCACCAAGGCGTATGGCCAATACGACAGCAAGACCTTCACCGTGAAGATGCGCCCACTCGACCACATCGAGGGCTTCCGCCCAGGCATGTCGGTTCTGCTTCCTGAATAACTCATAAAAAATCAATTATAAAATATGCTTTTCCACTACATCAAACAATCGCTTAAGCACGGTGCTGTCTCGCTTGTGAGGCGGCAGGTGTACTTTTGGATGATGGTGGTCGTGCCGTTGGCAAGCAGTTGGTTTTTCTTTGATTTGATGCACGAGGGCGCTGTGGAGCGTGTGCCGGTGGGCATCGTCGACCTCGACAACACGTCGCTTTCACGCACACTCACCCGCAATTTGTCGGCGTTTAAGACGGTGGACGTGAAATACCACTTCCGCAACTATCAGGAGGCCACCGATGCCGTGCAGCGTGGGTTGGTGTTGGGATTTTTCTACATTCCTTCCGACCTCTCGGAAAAGGCACTCAGCGGCAATAAACCCACGGTGAGTTACTATATCAACTATGCTTACTACACGCCGGCTTCCACCATGTTTAAGGGCTTCAAAACCATCTCGGTGATGGCAAACGGAGCGATTGTGAGCACGGCGCTACAGACGCTGGGTGTGCCTGGACCCACTATCTCTGCCACTCTCCAGCCGGTGCTCACCGATGTGCACGCGCTCAACAATCCGTGGACCAACTATAGCTACTATCTCAACAATTCGTTTGTGCCTTGCTTCTTGGCGTTGATTATTTTGCTTGTCACGGCATTCAGCATTGGCACCGAACTCAAATACGGCACATGCCGACAATGGCTGCAAGAGGCTGGCGACAGCATCATCGTGGCGATTACGGGTAAAATCCTGCCTCAAACCGTGATTTTTACGGCTATGGGGTGGTTTATTCAACTGATGATGTACCGCATCTACGGTTTTCCGCTGAATTGCGAGCCATCGCACATGCTTTGGGCCATGTTCCTATTTGTGCTTGCCAACCAGGGCTGGGCACTGTTTGTGATGTGCGTGGTGCCTAACTTCCGCCTCGGCTCCATGCTCTGCACGCTGCTGGGTATGCTCTCGTTCTCGTTCTGCGGCTTCTCTTTGCCACAGGAGTCGATGTACGCTTGGATTGAGGCTATTGGCTTTATCATGCCTGTGAAGTATTTCTTCCTCATCAGCATCGACCAGGCGCTCAATGGCATCGACCTCTACTTCAGCCGCGTGTATTATGCGGTGCTGATTGGTTTTATCCTGCTTCCTTGGCCGCTTATTTGGCGATTGAAGAAGGAATGTCTGCACCCGGTGTATGTGCCATAAAGGCTAACGAAATTTCAGAAAACAATTACAGAAAATGTCAATTTTTCGCAACATAATCAATTGGACTATCGACGTGTTTCGGGTGTGGAAGCGCGAACTCAACCTTGCGTTCCACGACGAGGCTGTCATCATTTTCTTTCTTGTGCTTTGTGCCACTTATCCTGTGCTTTATTCTTTGATTTACAACACAGAGGTGGCGCACGATATGAAGGTGGTGGTGGTCGACGACAACCGTAGCCACCTCACGCGCGACTTTGTGCGTCAACTCGACGCCACGCCTGAGGTGTGCGTGATGGATTATGTGAGCAATATGCAAGATGCGCGCCGCTTGATGAATGAGCATGAGTGCTATGGCATTGTGTATTTCCCTGCCAATTTCACACGCGAGGCTCTCGGTGGAGGGCAGGGTAGGGTGTCGCTCTATGCCGATATGGGTGTGCTGATGCGTTACAAGCAGATGCTTTCGTCGCTCACCAATGTGCAGATGAATGTGTGTTCGCAACTTCAGAATGCGAAAATTGGCATCGTGTCCGGCACCGTGGCTGAATCTGAAGGAGGCATTATCGAGAACCGTCAGGTGGCACTCGGCAATGTGTCGATGGGTATCGCCTCGGCGGTGCTTCCCTGCATTCTCGTGATGGTGCTCCAGCAAAGTATGATTCTGGGCATTTGCGTGCTTCGTGGCGGTGGTCGCGAACGCCGCTTGCGTAACCGTGGCTTCGACCCGCTGGCGATTGATACCGGCGTGGGTGCCACCATCATTGGCAAAATGCTCTGCCACTGGATCATCTACATTGTGCCCACCGTGTATGTGCTTCATTTCGTGCCAATGTTCTTCGACTTCCCACAGAATGGCTCCACCCTCGATATCGTGGTGCTGATGTTGCCGTTCCTGTTGAGCGCATCGCTCTTGGGGCAAACGCTGCAAGTGTTTGTCAACGACCGCGAATCCACCTTCCTTGTGGTGGCGTTCACCTCCGTGATATTCGTTTTCCTCACCGGCATTTCATGGCCGCGCTATATGATGAGCGACCTGTGGATAGCCGTGGGCAACGCCATTCCATCGACATGGGCGGCAAACGGCTACATCGCCATTCAGAGCGATGCCGCCACACTCGAACAAGTGTCGCACAACTTCTACATGCTCTGGGCACTCGTGGCATTCTACTTCGTGGCAGCCTACATGGTCGAGCGCTTCATCTGCCGTCCACGCTATCGCCGTATGCAGCAATACGCCGCCATCGACCCCGATTCCCCCCTCAAAGAAGAACACCGCCGCAACGCCATCGACACCCCCAACTGGTAATTCAAGAAATTAGAGGTTAGTAATTAGAAGTTAGAGGTTAGAAGTTAGAAGTAATAGGTTAGAGGTTAGAGGTTAGAAATTAGAGGTTAGAAATTATAAGTTAGAAGTTAGAAATTAGAAGGTTAGAAGTGAGAGGTTAGAAATTAGAGGGTAGGGGGACCTTACACAAGATTAATCATCGAAAATATTTATTCGTGTGATTTGTGAAATTCGTGGTTAAAAATCAGCCACAAATTAGCACAAATTTTACACGAATTTTTTTGTGGATTTTTTCACACCTATTTAATCCATTAAAATCCTATATGCTCCGATTTTTTGATTTTTGAGGCGGTGATAGGGCTTTAGGGGAGCACTCGGATGCGCCAATCCCTAACTCGCCAATCCCTAACCGCTAACCCCTAACCGCTAACTCTCTAACCTCTAACCCCTAACCCCTAACCGTTAATTTTATGGATTATTAAGGATTTTCTTGGAAAATTGGGAAAATCATTTTAAATTTGTGGGTGCATATTGCATTTGCTGTTTGCCTTAGGGCTATGTGGCATATTGTGGTGTGCATAACTGACATATTAATTTGAAAGCGTTTCGCTTCAAGTCCTGTTATAGAAAATCGCCAATTTTCAACCTTGAGGGATTTTGAGGCAACCAGAAACGCCTTCGCTGTGCTTGTATTCTCCCACCCCTGTACAAGTGGGTGAGGCTTATATAGGCTTCGGCGTGGGGGTGGGTTGTTCAATTTCAGGGTTAGGCGTTTGGCGATGCCTCTATAACAATTGACAATAGCATCGTCCCACGCTTTCTTTTTGTGCCATTTTTTACCATAAAACCAGTTTCAACAGGGGCGTGAGAAACACTAAATAAATAAAATATGGAAGATTTCAAAGATGCAGAATCATTTCTTGAGTATTGCACGCAGTACTTCGGGAGGCTGAACAAGAAAGATTATGAATTGGCGGTGTTTCATCTTCTGCTTCAGAACGAACTGAAGGATTGCAGCGATTTCGCCATCAGCCGCAAACTGAAAATCACGGAAGCAAAAGTGAAGCAACTGCGCTATGAGGTGAATTTAGTGATTGAGAAAAACGACTCCGCTTATCGCGAGGAGTTGATGCAACTGATGTCCACTGCCAGCTACAAGTTTGCTGATGGCGGCAAGAAAATCCAGTTTTGCGTCAACGACAAGATGCTGCGCCTTTTCCTCAACGACCAACTGAACCAAATCGGTAGTTTCGCCGACAGTTCGTTCAACTCCAACATTGTGTCGGTAACAGCCAAAGACTTGCTTTTCCTTCTTGGTGCCGACAAGCACGCCGACACTGTGAAGAAAATCAACCAGTCGCTACGCGACAATGGCAAAAACCTGCCTCAAGATATGCGTAGTAAGTTATCAGGGCTTGCTGAGAGCATAGCAAAAGACTTTGGCTCAAGGATTTCTCCCAATGTCACAAAATGGATAGAGGAACAATTACAAGAATATGTGAATAAAAAAGACAAACAAAAATAAAATTATGCTATGATGAAACGAACATTATTTCTAATGTTAGCGGTGCTACTAAGTACCCTATCAGCCTCCGCATACTGGGATTTCAGAATCTATGGCATCTGCTATAAGTTTGCTAATGATGATCCTTATAACAAAGATGTTTACGTCTATGGTAGCACATATGATGGCCATGTCACCATACCAAGTAAAGTGGAATATTCTGGCAAAACATATAATGTTATCCGTATTGATTCAGAGGCTTTCAAGGACAAACATTTTCTAACCTCTATCTCTATCCCCAGCTCTATCACCTCAATCGCCAGTGATGCTTTCTCTGGTTGCACAGGTCTGACCTCAGTGACTTTTAATGCAGAAAATTGTGCGTCACCCAGTAGTGAAAGTGATAGATGGTTTAAAGATTGTCCACTTACCAGCCTTGTTATTGGCGACGATGTGAAGTCAATTCCCGAATATATTGCGTATAACCAAACGAAGTTAAAAAATGTGACTATCCCCAAATTCGTCACCTCAATTGGTGACCATGCTTTTGATGGTTGCACAGGTCTGACCTCCATCTCCTTCCTCTCGCGCACTCCCGGGTACGAATTCTACTCCCTCACCAGAATCGGCCGAAGTGCTTTCTCTGGTTGCACAGGTCTGACCTCAGTTACCATCCCCAACTCCGTCACCTCAATCGGCTACGCAGCTTTTAAGGGTTGCATAGGCCTAAATTCAATCACCATCCCCTACTCCGTCACCAGCATCGGCGGAAGTGCTTTCTCTGGTTGCACAGGCCTGACCTCAGTGACCATCGGCGAGTCCGTCACCTATATTGCCTACGATGCTTTCTATGGTTGCACAGGACTGACCTCTGTGACTTTTAATGCGAAAAATTGTGTGTCAGCCTATTGGGATAATGCTCTATCGCGTTCGTGGTTTAGAGATTGTCCACTTACCAGCCTTGTTATTGGCAACTATGTGAAGTCAATCCCCGAATATATTGCGTATAACCTAACGACGTTAAAAAGAGTGACCATCGGCAACTCGGTCACCACAATCGGCGGAAGTGCTTTCTCTGGTTGCGCCGACCTGACCTCTGTGACCATTCCCAATTCTGTCACCTCAATCGGCGACCACGCTTTTAATGGTTGCGCTGGCCTGACCTCGGTGACCATTCCCAACTCCGTCACCTCAATCAACAACAATGCTTTCGGTGGTTGCACTGGTCTGACCTCGGTGACTTTTAATGCAGCCAATTGTAAGTCACCAGACAGTTACAATTATGCGTTTTTTAGAGATTGTCCACTTACAGGCCTTGTTATTGGCGACGATGTGAAGTCTATCCCCGGATATATTGCGTTTTACCAAACGAAGTTAAAAACGGTGAGCATTCCCAACTCCGTCACCAGAATCGGCAATGGTGCTTTCTGGGGTTGCACTGGTCTGACCTCAGTGACCATCCCCAACTCCGTCACCGAAATCGGTTATAAAGCTTTCACGTATTGCACAGGTCTGACCTCGGTGAGCATCGGCAACTCCGTCACCACAATCGGCGTTTGGGCTTTCGCGGGTTGCACCGGCTTGACCTCAGTGACCATCCCCAACTCCGTCACCACAATCGGCGGTGGAACTTTCTCTGGTTGCAAAGGTCTGACCTCAGTGATCATTCCCAACTCCGTCACCTCAATCGGCGGTGATGCTTTCGCTGGTTGCACAGGCCTGACCTCTGTGACCATCCCCAACTCCGTCACCTCAATCGGCGACCACGCTTTCTGGAATTGCACTGGTCTGTCCTCGGTCACCATCCCCAACTCCGTCAACACAATCGGAGACATGGCTTTCTGGGGTTGCACAGGCCTGACGTCGGTGACCATCCCCAACTCCGTCACCGAAATCGGCGACAGAACTTTCGAAGGTTGCACTGACCTGAAGAAAATTCATTCGCTCAACCCTGTGCCTCCAGTAATCAGAGATCACACTTTTTACCCCTATAATGCAGATTTATTTGTTCCTAAAAGATGCGTTTCGAAGTATAAAACAGCGAGGTATTGGAGAAACTTCAAATTTATTGGCGAAATAGAGGAAGAAGGCGGAATTGATGATGTGGTAGGTGCGGATAGCAAGATTAAGTATGATGGGGTTGTCATCACCATGGCGTCACCCTCTGCGATAGCCGTTTACAGCATCGATGGCAGACTCGTGGCTACCGCCAATGGTATGTCGATGGACACCGAATCACTCACTCATGGCGCATACGTTGTGAGAGCAGTAGATGCCCACGGCAATGTCCAAACCCTAAAATTCATAAAATAATCCAAACTACACACTCATCAAAAAAACAATTTGTGAAAAAATTGTGTTAATTTGTGGCTGGCTTTACCCACACTAATTTGTGTGTGATTTTTAGCCACGAATTAGCACAAATTTTACACGAATTTCTTTGTGGATTATTTCTACACCTATTGAATCCATTTTAATCCTATTGGCACCGATTTTTTATGTTTTGGTGTTAATAGGATTTTAATTGGGTTTAATGGGTGTTTTTTTTGATGCACTCGGAGGATCTAACTTCTAAGAGAGGGGGAACACAAGATTTGACATAGGATATTTTTATTCGTGTGATTTGTGAAATTCGTGGCTGGCTTTACCCACACTAATTTGTGTGTGATTTTTAGCCACAAATTAGCACAAATTTTACACGATTTTTTTTTGTGGATTTCTTCACACACTAAAGAATGTTTAGGGGGAAGCTGTATTTTGAAGTTTTAGTATTCTTTTTTGCCCAAATATTTGAGTACTGTTTTTCTGTCGTTCGCTTATTTTCTGTATCTTTGCGCTTAAAGGGCTTAAGTTGGCCAAAATATCAAATCAACGGATATTGTAAATATGATAGACATTTCAAACATTCTCGGTAAAAAAGAAGGTCTTCATCTTGAGGCTAAGAGTGCAAGAGGTGGTTTTCCTGATTCATTTTGGGAATCATACTCTGCTTTTGCCAATACTGATGGTGGTGTTATTCTCTTAGGTGTTGAAGAAAAACCGGATCACTCACTATATGTGACAGACGGCTTAACTGATGCCGAGAAAATGAAAAACGACTTTTGGAACATGGTCAACAATCGTCAAAAGGTCAGTCATAATATTGTTACCAACAGTATGGTCTATGTAGTTCAAATTGAAGGTAAAAATATCCTTGTAGTAGAAGTGCCAAGAGCAGAGCGGACCATACGCCCAGTTTATAAAGGTCAGGACCCTCGCAACGGAACATTTCGCCGATGGAATGATGGCGACCATCTTTGTTCTGTTGAAGAAGTTGGAAGCATTCTTCGTGACGCATCTTTTTCTGCCCTTGATGCCACGCCCATTAAAGATATGGATATGAGTGTGTTCTGCGACGACACAATCAATGGCTATCGGAATGTTTTCAAAAGCACCAACCCAAACCACCAGTGGAATAAGATTGAAAATGAAATGTTTCTTCGTCACCTCAACGCTATTGCTATGGCCGATGACGGAAAATATCATCCAACCGAGGCAGGATTGCTCATGTTTGGGTACGAATACGAAATCACAAGACACTTTCCCCGTTACTTCCTTGATTACCAGGAAGACCGTGTGATGGTTGGTGTAACCCGTTGGAAAGACCGCATCACATCTTCATCTGGTGACTGGAGTGGGAATCTGTTTGATTTCACTTTTAAGGTTTTGCCCAAATTACAAGCTGATTTGAAGATACCTTTTGTATTGAAGGGAATGCAAAGAGTTGATGACACACCTATGCACAAACTCCTACGTGAGGCGGTTGTTAACACATTATCTAATGCAGATTATTGGGGGAGGCAAGGCGTTGTCATCTCTAAAAACAAAGAAGGTTTCACCTTTGCTAACCCTGGTCGTTTGCGTATATCTAAAAGCGAGGCCATAGGAGGTTGTACTTCTGACCCACGCAATAGCACAATACTTAAGTTTTTCTCCCTTATCCGATTTGGAGAACGAGCAGGGAGTGGACTGAATGGTATTATGTATGTATGGAACCATGTTTATCACACAGAGGCCTCAATCGATGAGAAAGATGGAGAGGTGGACAGGACTATTCTCACGCTTCCTTATAATGGTCATGAACAAGATGTTGATGCAATGTTGCAGTTGTACGATGATTACGAGCAGTTTTCCAACGACGTCGTTGATAAAAGTTTAAATCGGATTCAACATACTGAAGATGTCAACGATAGAACCGCTTTAAAACAACTTATCAACGACAGGCTGTCAAAATCTCCTAATATCAACGACAAGTTGTCAATAACAACAGATGTCGTTGATAAACTTGTGGATATTGTATGTTACATTCGTAGATATAATCATGCTAAGGCAGGCTCAATTTCCAATTATATTGGTAAAAGCGTGTCAAGAACAAGAGAATATCTCCAAGCACTTATTGCAATCAAAATGGTTTTACCTGAAGGTGGAAACAAGAACCGCACATATAGCGTTGTGGTGGACAATACCGTCAAGTTGTAGGAACAGTCTGTAACTGACAAAGGAAAACCAAGAATTTCACAACTCACACTCTAAGTTTTTTTGAATCAGTGTGGGATTTTTGTGATGGAGGGTGGGGAGATTGGGGGGAATTGGGAAAAAATTAGTACCTTTGTATGCGCAAATATGCAATTATTGTTTAACCCACTAAAATTCTACGACTACGACGAGCATTAATAAATGGCGTATTGAGGATAGCGCCGAACTGTACAATATCAATGGCTGGGGCCTTAAGTATTTCTCTATCAATGAACAGGGACATATCACCGTCACTCCTAAGCAGAGTTGCGTTGGGGTGGATTTGGTGGATGTGATGGACGAATTGCGTACTCGCAATATTACCGCACCGGTCCTGCTCCGCTTCCCCGATATTCTCGATAATCGCATCGAGAAAATTTCTTCATGCTTTAAAAAAGCCGCAAAAGAATATGAATACAAAGCCGAGAACTTTGTGATTTACCCTATCAAGGTGAATCAGATGCGCCCGGTGGTGGAGGAAATCACCAGCCACGGCAAGAAGTTCCGCATCGGTCTTGAGGCTGGTTCAAAACCTGAGTTGCACGCCGTTCTCGCCATCAATATGGCCGACATCGGTGAAAATTCACTCATCATCTGCAATGGCTATAAGGATGAGGGCTACATCGCTCTTGCGCTGCTTGCGCAGAAGATGGGCCGCAAGATTTTCCTGGTGGTGGAGAAGTTGAATGAACTGCACCTTATTGCCAGAGTGGCTGAACAGATGGGTATTCGCCCCAACATCGGCATTCGCATCAAACTCTCATCGTCGGGTAGCGGCAAATGGGAGGAAAGCGGTGGCGACCGTAGCAAATTCGGATTGAACACCAGCGAACTTTTCGAAGCCCTCGACTTCTTGAAGGACCATAAGATGACCGACTGCCTGAAGTTGATTCACTTCCATATCGGTAGCCAAATCACGAAGATTCGCCGCATCAAGAATGCGCTTCGCGAGGCTTCGCAATTCTATGTGCAACTCACTGCCATGGGGTTTGACCTTGATTTTGTGGATATTGGAGGCGGTTTGGGCGTGGACTATGATGGTTCGCGCAACAGCATTTCGGGCCACTCGATGAACTATTCTATTCAGGAGTATGCCAACGATGCCGTTTACACTTTCGTGGATGTGTGCGACAAGCATGGCATCAAGCACCCTAACATTATCAGCGAATCGGGCCGATCGCTTTCGGCTCACCACTCGGTGCTGGTGATGGAAGTGCTCGAAACGGCTGGTCTGCCATCGTGGGACGATGAAACCGACACACTCAACGACGACGAGAACGAACTCGTGAAGGACCTTTACGAGATTTACGATAAAATGAACAAGTCGCGACTGCTGGAAGACTGGCACGATGCCCTCCAAATTCGCGATGAGGCTCTCGACCGCTTCAGCCTCGGCTTGATTGACCTGCGCACGCGCGCCATGTGCGAAAAACTGTTCTGGTCAATCGCCCGCGAGGTGAGTATGATTGCCGAAGATATGAAGCACGCACCCGACGAACTGCGCAGCGTGACGAAGATGCTGCCCGAAAAGTATTTCTGCAACTTCTCGCTCTTCCAGTCGTTGCCCGACAGTTGGGCCATCGACCAGGTGTTCCCCGTGATTCCGCTTTCGCGGCTCAATGAGCGCCCCACCCGAAGTGCCACTTTGCAAGACATCACTTGCGACAGCGACGGCAAGATTGCCAATTTCACATCGGCTCAGGGCATTACCCACGCTTTGCCTGTGCACCCATTGCGCAAGGGCGAGCATTACTATTTGGGCGTGTTCCTTGTGGGCGCGTATCAGGAAATTTTGGGCGATATGCACAACCTGTTTGGCGACACCAACGCCGTGCACATCGATGTGTATAAAGACCGCTACGAAATCAATCAGGTGATTGACGGCGAAACGGTGGCTGAGGTGCTCGACTATGTGCAGTTCACTCCAAAGGAACTTGTTCGCAACGTAGAGGCATGGGTGTCGGAATCGGTTCGCACCGGCAAGATTTCAAGCGACGAAGGCAACGAGTTCGTTCGCAACTACCGTGCCGGACTTTACGGCTACACCTACCTCGAAAAAGATTGATGCCCGATGCGATACTTCATACGATTGGCATATAATGGAGCATCGTTTCACGGTTGGCAAATTCAGCCCCACGATGTGTCGGTGCAAGAAACGCTTGAAAAGGCGCTTTCCACCGTGCTTCGTGAGCAAATTTGCGTGACTGGTGCAGGTAGAACCGACACAGGCGTGAATGCCAGCACCATGATAGCGCATTTTGATGTGGCGAATGGCATTGCCGACACGAAGAGGCTGGTGCGCCAACTCAATGCCATCGTGGGTCACGACATTGCCGTTTACACCATTTTCTCCGTTCACGACGATGCCCACGCCCGATTCGATGCCACCAGTCGCACCTACAAATACTATCTGCACACGCAGAAAAATCCGTTTTTAGAGCGATTCAGTTGGAATTGTCACTATCAACTCGACTTCGAGTTGATGAACGAGGCGGCAGAGCGAATGTTGGCGTTCACCGACTTCACCTCGTTCAGCAAACTACACACCGATGTGAAAACCAATTATTGCAAGGTCTCTCACGCACGATGGGAGCAGGAGGGCGCACAGTGGGTGTTTACCGTCACTGCCGACCGCTTTCTCCGCAATATGGTGCGCGCCATAGTGGGCACACTGGTGGAAGTGGGCCGACACCGCATCACTGTAGATGAGTTTTGCCAAATCATCGAGCGTAAAGACCGCTGCTCGGCTGGACAGTCGATGCCTGGCCACGCCCTGTTTCTCCACGGCATCACCTACCCCTATCCCATAGAATAATCAAAAAGACACAAATATTTTCGCAACCCATGCGGGAATGCGATAATCCACGTCCGCTCAAAACGGCAACTAATCAACTGGGTTCAGTGAAAAAAAACTGGGGGACTAAGACAAAAACATAAAAAACAGCCTTTTTGCGATGCCAGTGCTTCGCACCTGTCGTTAGTACTGTGGCATGTCTGATTTCAAGCCGAAGCTTGAATCAGCCACACCACATCACCAACGCCGCCCTCCCCAGCGAGGGCGGTG